>FWPU01003515.1_pt1 | contig 39296 bp, 27 predicted proteins | sample 2228361 | NCBI WGS metagenome assembly FWPU01 (sample SAMEA103939777, study PRJEB20133) | metagenome | reverse complement strand
GGGGTGGGCGGCGAAGGAGGTGCCGGAGGGGGCCCGGGTAGCGGGGGGGCAGCCGGGACCGGTGGGGGCGCCTGGGCCACGACCTCCCGGCACATCCGGGCCAGGTCCCGGTCCGCGATGGCACCGCACCTATCCGCTTTCCGGGTCTGCGTAGCCTTCAGGTAATGGAACTGGTCCCGGCACTCGGCCTTCACGGCCCCGTCCCGGACGCGGTCGCACGCGGCGGGCTCGCCGAGTGTCTGCGCCACGCCGGACCAGGCCATGTTGAAGCAGTGCCGCCTCATCGCCGGTTCCGCGATGCGCCCGCAGAATGCTGGGTCCTTCGCCGCAACCTCCCGGCCGGCCTCGATCAGGCACTGGTCCTTCTGCAGGGCGTTCACCACGGCCCTGCACTTCTCGGGGTCCCCCGCGGACACCGCGATCCGGTAATACGCCGCATCTCGGCACGGGACCGGGTCCTGGAGCCCCTTGCACACCTCGGGCTTCCCCTCCCGGGCCGCCTGTTCCCGCAGGACCTGGGCGCGGCAGGTCTCGCGCACGGTCGGGTCCTCGACGACATCGCAGGCCCCGGCGCCGGCGGTCGTCATCGCCTTCTGGAGCGCGATCCTCTGCTGGCAGTCCGCCTTGCGGGCCGGGTCCGGGATCTCGGCGCAAGCCGCGACGTCCTGGGTTCGCGCAGCCCGCGTCTCGAACACGCGGGCCTGGCACTCGATCCGGGATGCCTCGTCCCGGATCTTCGCGCACATCTCGGGCCGGTCCTGCTCGAGCGCGACCTGGCCCACGACCTCGGCGGTGCAGCGGTCCCGGTCTTCTGGCGCCGAGATCCCGTCGCACTTCGCGGGGTCCTTCGACTGGAACGCCGCGGCGCGCGCGCCCTCCATCTCGCACGAGCGCCGCATCCAGTCGTCCTTCAGGTCCCGGCACGCGGCCGGGTCCGCCTTGATGCGGGCCACCGCGCTGATCCCCGAGAAGGCGCACTGGGCCAGGGCGGACTCGACGCACTGGTCATACTGTCGAGCCGCCTCTTCCCCCGCCTCCGCGATGCGCCCGCGGTCCTGGAGCAGCCGCTCGACGGACGCGGGCTGCGGAGGGGGCTTCGGGCATTCGACGGCCGTCTTCGCGGGCTCGCCGTCTTGCCGGCAGCAGACTGCGAAGACGAGCGTCAGGGCCAGACCCATCGTGCGACGTTGCCTCATGGTTGTGTCTCCGCCTCGAAACACGTCCTCGCGATCATCCCCCGTCCTCGCTTCGTGTCAAGCACTCGCCCTCCTGTGCTATCCTCCCCCCGTGAGTTTCGACGTCGCCAGGGCCGTCACCGAGACGTTCGGTAGCCGGACGCCGTTGCTGGACCGCATCCTGTCGTACCTGTACTTTGCCGACGTGACCGTGGTCGAGCAGTCCACTGCGGATGCGTGGGGAAGCGGGGTGACGGTGATCGGATTGAAGGGACAGGCGGAGTCCGGCCCAGGGGTGGTCCTGGCCGGGGCACTGCCGACCCTGCGCGTCTTTCCGGCGTCTCCCCGGGACATCCCCGAGGCCGGCGGACACCCTCGGGACCTGGTCCGGCTCGTAGACCTCCTGGCGCGGGTTTTCGCCCTGTCGGTTGTGGACCCGGACGCGCTCGGGGCCCGTCTGGCCCTCGTGGCCTACCGCCCGGACCCCGTCGCGGAAGCGCTTCAGGACCTTGTTGGTTCCCCGCTGTTTTCGGGGATGGACTGGCTTCTGTCCGGCGCGGCGGGGCTCCAACCGACGCCCCCGTCCTCCGACGTCGCCGTGATCGAAGTCCGGTTCTCGAGCGGTCCCCTGCGAGGCCCACGGCATCGGTTCCGCAACGTGGTGTCGGTCCGGGCCCGGACGCCACGAACCGACCCGGCCTTCCCGATCCGCGCCCTCCAGGACCTGTCCGACCTTGTGGCCCGAGGTCACGCGGACATCCTGGACCTGGAGCCGTGCGCGGGGTCCGACCTCCTGGCCCCCTCCCGGGTGGACGCGGTCCTCGGGGTCATCCGAGAACCCCTTCCCCTGCCCGAGGCGTGGCGGACCCTCGCCGAGACCCGGCCCATCGTGCGGCTCGGGGCGTGGTCCGACGCGATCAGAACCGTCCTCGACCTGTCCCGCGGACTCGGAAGCCCCGTGTCCGCCGCCTGGACCGCGACGGGATCGGCCTCCCCGGAGCCCCCGGTCCGACTGGTGGCGTTTTGTGGGGCCTGCGACGTTGGCTCGGCGTTCTTCGCGGCGGACCTCCCGCGCCTCGATCCGCAGGGCCGCGAGCGCGTCCGCGAGGCACTGGAAGACGCGATCGCCGAGGTCCGGGACTCGGGCGACCCGAACCCGATCGGCCACTGCGTGATCCGATGGCCAGCATTCTCGCCCCCCCGGGACGCGCGGACCTTGGCCATGGGCCCGATCGAGGACCAGGTGCTGGAGGACCCGGCAGCCGCGGCCCGCCTGGCGGCGGAGGTCTACGTGGAGGTCCTGTCCAGGCTCCTTCGGGAGCACTGACCCATGACGGTGCGCCCCGGCTGCGATCGCCTGATGGAGGAGGCCCGCCGGCTGCTCGGCGGACGCCCCTACGCCCTGGGCGTGCACGGGGCCTCGGTCACGTCGCGGGGCGAATGCGTCGCGCAGCGCCTGTGTGCGGAACCGGCCACGCGGCCGCAGTTCCTCCTGGTCCCCGAGCACGGCCTGTACGGGGAACAGGCGTACATGGAGCCGGTCGCGGACTCCGTGGACCCCCACCTGGGCGTCCCGGTGGTCAGCCTGTACGGGTCGTCCGCGCGGTCGCTCGCCCCGTCCGAGGACCTACTGCGCGGTCTGGATGCGGTCGTCTTCGACCTCCAGGACGTGGGTACGCGCTTCTACACCTACCTCGCGACCATGGCCATGACGATGGAGGTCTGCTCCCGGACCGGCGTGCAGTTCATCGTGTGCGACCGGCCCAATCCGATCGGCCTTGCGGACCTGGAGGGCGGTCATGTCCACCCGCACCTGCGGTCCTTCGTCGGGTACCTGGATGTCCCCGTGCGGCACGGGCTGACCGCGGGCGAGGCCGCGCGCCTTCACGCCGCCAGCGCCCGCCTGGACCTCGACCTCTTGGTCCTCGAGTGCGCAGGCCTCACGCGCTCGCTCGTCTGGCCCGACCTGGGCCTCCCGTTCGTCCCCCCGTCCCCCAACATGCCCGACTTCGAAACGGCCCTGCTCTACCCGGGGCTGTGCCTTCTCGAGGGGACCAACGCGAGCGAGGGCCGGGGTACGACCACGCCCTTCAAGGTCTTCGGGGCCCCGTACGTGCGCGACCCCTTCGCGCTCGCGGCCCGCCTGACCGCCTTCGAACTACCCGGGGCGGCCTTCCGTCCCCTGTTCTTCACCCCGCTTGCGGACAAGTGGGCCGGACAGCGGTGCGGGGGCGCCCAGACCCTGGTACTCGACCGCTCGCGGTTCCGGCCGTTCCTGACCGGCCTCGTCATCTTGAGGACCCTGATGGACATCGCGCCGGGGGACTTCGCGGTCCGGCGCGACGCCTACGAGTTCGTAGAGGACCGCCTGGCCCTGGACCTCCTTCTCGGCGACGAGTCGCTGCGCACGGCGCTGGAACAGGGGGCGGACCCGCGCGACCTCGCGGCCTCCCTCGCCTTCCGGGAACGCGAGTTCGCCGAGGCCCGCAGGCCGTTTCTTCTGTATCCAGACTGATGTATCGTTGCATTTCAGGCGCTCTCGGAATTCCAGGCCGATGACGATCGCAGGCATCCCCACCGCCGTGTTCGGAGGGAGTTTCGATCCCCCGCACTGCGCCCACGTGCTCGCGGTCGCGTACCTCCTGACCTGCACGGGACATCGCGAGGTCTTCGTGGTCCCGTGCTATCGCCACGCCTTCGGGAAGGCGTCCGCCCCCTTCCGGGACCGCCTGCGCCTGTGCCGGGCCGCATTCCGCCCCTTCGGCCGGCGCGTGCGCGTCCTGGACCTCGAGGCCCGACTGCCAGTGCCGTCTTACACGGTCCAGACCCTGCGCCACCTCGCCGGGGCGTTCCCGGATCGGGCATTTACCCTCGTGGTCGGCGCGGACATCCTGCCCGAGACGCCCGGCTGGCGCGAGTGGGACGAGGTCGCGCGCCTGGCCCGGGTCCTGGTCCTGAGGCGCGAGGGGTTCCCCGACCCGCCGGGGTCCCGAGGACCGAGGTTCCCCGCGGTCTCGTCCACCGCCATCCGCGAGGCCATCGCCTCGGGTCAAGACGTGTCGGAGGTCGTCCCGCATTCGGTTCTGGACATCATCTCAGAGAGGAGCCTATATGCCGAGTAGATCTGACCAGTTCGAGGTCGTGATCGTCGGCACGGGTCGGGCGGGGTCGGGCCTGGCCAGGGCCTTTCTGGAAAGCGAGGTTTCCGTGGCGCTCGTGTCGAGGGCTCCCAGGCGGAGCAGACGGGATGAACCGCCGGTGTTCACGGCGGACCATCCCCGCTGTCCCCGGGGGACGCGATTCGTGTTGCTGGCCGTGCCGGACCGCGCCATCCCCGAGGTGGCGGAGTCCATGCTCGCAGCGGGCGTCATCGGGCCTCGTTCCCTGGTCGGTCACGTCTCCGGGGCCCTGGCCTCGTCGGTCCTCACCCCCCCGATCCCGACCGAACGGACGTTCAGCGCGCATCCGCTGACGGCCTTTCCGCGCGTAATGGCCATCTTCGAGAGGAGCCTTTCGGGGATCACGGTGATGGTCGAGGCGCCGGAGGCGAAGACCCTGCGCGCGGTCACGAAGTTGTTCCGGCGCGCCAGCGCCACGGTGGCCACCCTGGCTCCCGACCGCAAGCCTCTGTACCACGCCGGGGCGGTGGTCGGGACCACGTTCCCGTTCCTGAACCTGATGATGTCCGCTTCGATCCTCAAGGAATGCGGGGTGCCAGACTCGTTCCAGGTCGCGGGCAATCTGCTCGACGACGTGATCGAGAACCTGGGAGCCGCCAAGGACCTGTCCGGGCTGACCGGACCGTTTGCCCGAGGAGACGTGGCCACGATCGCGTCGAACCTGAGGGCCATCGATGGGTTCTCGAAAGAAATCGCTGAGTTGTATCGTCTCCAGGGTCGCATCATCGCCAGGCTGGCTGCGACATCCGGCCTGTTGGGACAGGAGGCATGGGACGCGATCCAGAAGGTCCTGGAGACCTGACCCCACCCCGGCCGCGGCCGGTCACGCTGTTCATGGGGGAGGTGGTCGAGCGCCGGCACCCGGCGCTCGTGGCCCTGGTGTTCGGGTTTGCGGTGTTCCTGGCCGCGGTCCCGTTCCTGTTTCGCTACGAGCGCAGTGCGTACTCCGAGGCCCTGGCGCTGTACGACCGAGCCTGTGCGGCCCTGGCTGCCGACGACTTCCGCAGGCTCGAAGGAATCGTGTCCAGGCGGATTGCCTCGCAAGGCGACCTTGCGACCGTGCGTTCCACCTCGCGACTGACCTGCGTGGACCGCCGCGCGGCCCGCGCGACCCTCGAGCGGCTCGACGAACCGGGCGGAGGTCGAGCCTACGTCCTGACCCTCCACCCCCGAGAAGGCTCTCGCCCGGTCCGCTTCCGCGTGGTCGAAGAGGACGAGGTCATGCGGTGGTGGCCGGAAGCCGGGCCGTGACACTGGCGGCCCCGCCCGTCACGGCGTCATCGAATCAATGAGCCACTTCCCGTCCCGCAGGACCAGCAGGGAGGGGGGGTCGGACTTCTTGGGGTCACGGGACCAAACGAAGACCTTGACGCGGTCCGGGGTCTGTTTCTCGACTCGGCACAGCGTGAAGGATGGGTCCGAGGAACCGGCCACGTACTTGCCCACGTGCTCGACCACCCGCGGGAAGATCTGGGCCTTCAGGTGGTTGCGGTCCACCTCGGGCTGGAAGGCGGCCTGGAACTCTTCGAACGCCTCGGGGGTGTTCCCCTTGAGCGCGGCCTGATAGGCCCGGTACAGCGCCCCCCCGATTTCGGCGAGGTCGCCGCCCGTCACGGGCTGGTTCGCCGGGCAGCGGGACGGGACGCGGGCCATCGTCGCGGGAGCGCTGGAGGTCCCGCCACCGGCGCGCGAGGCCTGGACCCCACTCGCCGCGGCCCCCGAGGATCCCGCTCCCGATGGGCCGGGGGCGGACGGTCCCGCGGGCGAGCCCTTCTCGCCCTTGCAGGCCATCGCGGACGCGGCCAGGAAGAGGACGGTCATCACAGGTCGTCCGGGATGCCTCATCGGGTTGCCTCCATTGGGAAAAGACCGGACCCCGCGCAAGGGGGCATCGCACGCCCCCCTCTTTGTCACTTCGGATGCTATCGCATCCTCGTGCCAGTTCACCCCCCACGCCGGCCGCCCCGTCTATCGGGCGTGCCATCCGAGGCACGCCCTCCCCAGCGCTTCGCGCTGGGAGCCGGGGCCCCGTGCGGCCGGGAGCCATCCGCGCCACAGCACGGATGGCTCTACTTGAACACCTGCTCCTTCGCGGTCTGGAGCATCGGTTCGAGGAACGACTTCTTCAGGCGCAACAGCCGGTCGAACTTCACGCGCTGCCGGGCGTCGGTGTACAGGGTGGTCGGCTTCTTGATCTCGCCGTCAATGATCTGGTCCGAGAAGTCGTAGAACTTGGACTTGACCTCACCCTTCTTCGGGGCGGGCTGGGCCGCGACCGGATCCGCCGCCATCACCGCGGCGACCAGGGCCCCGGCGCCCCACACAAGCCACCTCTTCATGACCCTACCTCCATCTCACGAGGTCGGCTGTCCCCGATCATACACGACTTCATCCCGCCCGATTCCCGGAGTCCGGCGTCGCAGGTTCCGGGGACGGCGTCGGCGCCCCGCCCTCCGGCGCGGGCTGAGGCTCCGGCTCCGGCTCGGGCATCTTCATCCCACCCTGGGCCTGGATCTGTTTGAGGACCGGCAGCTTCGCCACGATCGGGTCGTTCGCGGGCGGGTTCGCCAGACGGACGTAAGTCTCGTAGGCCGCGATGGCCAGGTCCAGTTTCTGCAAGGTCAGTTCATAGACCTTGCCGACCCGCGCCCACAGCGTCGCAATCCCCGGGTTCACCTTCAGGGCCGCCTCCCAGCGCTGCACGGCCTCCTCGGGGCGGTGCAGTCCCAGCAGGCACGACCCGGACCCGATCAGGGCGTCCGGGTGGTCGGGCACCAGGCGCAGGACCGCCTCGTACTCGTCGAGCGCCGCCTGATAGTGCAGGTAGTCGAGGTAGATCGCCGCGACATTGAGACGCGCGGGGACATTGTCCGGGTCCAGCGCGATCGCCTTCTCGAAGGATGCGACCGCCTCGGGCGTCCGGTCCATCTTCAGGTACGTCAGGCCCAGGTTGGTCCAGGCCTCGACCGAGTTCGGGTCCTCCTTGAGGGCCTTCTCCTCGAAGACCCACCGCGCGATCCGGACCTTCCCGGCCATCAGGTTGATGAGCCCGCGCGTGTTCAAGGCCACCACGTTGCGGGGCTCCACCATCAGGACCTTCTTCACGAAGTCCTCGGCCGTATCCCGGTCCCCGCGGAACAGCCAGTACAGGGCCAGGGCGTTGTTCGCCGCCACATTGTCCGGGTCCTTCGCGATGATCCCGTCGAAGAGGGCCTTGGCCTTCTGCTCGTATTCCGCCGCCTTGGCCGGGTCCCCCGCGTCCTTGGCCCTCTTCGAAAGCGCCAGATAGACCTTGCCGATGTACCCCTGGGCGTCCAGGTTGCCCGGGTTGGCATCCAGCGCGTGCTGATAGACCTCGATCGCCTTCTCGGGCTTGCCGGTGCGCTCGTACAGCATCCCGAGGTTGAAGTACGCCTCCAGGAACGCCCGGTCCTTCGAGATGGCCTCCTCGAAGGCCGCGCGCGCGGTCGCGTAGTCCGGCGGGTTCTGGAACACGGCCACCACGCCCTTGCGGAAGGCGTCCTGGGCCGCGTGGTCCACCCCCTCCACATACTGGGGCTCGGCCGGCACCACGACCTGCCGCTCGACGAGTTCCTCCTCCTCGGGCCTGGCCTCGGGCGCGGGCGCGACCTCGGCCGGTCTCTCGGCGACCTGCTTGGTGGGTCCCGCGCACGACAGGACCGCGCACGGCACCGCAAGACGCAACAGTCTCGTCCTCATCGGCCCGCCTCCTCGACCATCTTGACCTCGACGTCGCCCCGGCGCAGCGAGCGGATGAAACTCGTGGCCGTGACCGTGTCGCGCGTGTGGTGCGCCTTGACGAGGTCATCACCCGCAACCGGGAACGTCTCGGGGTTCACCTTAACCGCGTATTCCCCGCACAACTTCGAGTACGGGTTATAGACCTTCTCCTCGTGCGCGAGTTTGAGCGCGCGCTCGAAGGCCTTGAGGGACTTGTCCCACACCGGCCGTGCGATCTCGTCCAGGATCGCCTGGTACTCGATCTCCGTGTTGGGGTCCAGGCCCTCCGGCACCGGCACCTCGTTCAGTTCCTTCGCGAACTCGTAGTACAGGAGCCCGATCTTGAACAGGGCACCGGCGGACCACCCGCCGGACTTGTACTGGAGGACGCCCTCGAACATCTTCTCGGCCTTCTGCTGGGCCTCGGCCTTGGCCTGGAGCGCCTTCTTCAGCACGCGCGGGTCCAGGGTCGAGGGGACCCGGAGGGCGGAGAAGTCATCGTAGGCGTAGTCCGCGAGTTCGAACGCGGCCTGGGCCGCGAACTTCTTCGAGCCCTTCACGGCCTCCGGATCGGTCAGTTTCGCAAAGGCCCGCAGCGCCTCGGCGAAGAGGGCCTCGATGGTTTTGCGGTTCTTGACCTTGTCCACCCTCTTCAGGACCGCGCCCGCCCGCACCATCGCCTCGACCTGGAGCGGGCCCGCTCCCTTGTGCTTCTTGAGCCACGCCGTGTAGTGGTCGTGCGCGCGCTGATACGCCCTCGTGTTGTCCATCATCTCGAGGACCAGCCCGATTCGCAGTTCCACGCGGGGTGCGTCCGCGTGCGTCGGAAACAACTTGATGAACTTCCGGTACGCCTCGATCGCGCCGTCATATTCCCCGAGCGCCTCGCGGATCAAACCCGCGTTCTGCAGGGCGTCTGGCGTCCCCTTGTAGTCCTTGAAGCCCTCCAGGTCCTCAAAGTACCTGGCCGCCTTTTCGAACAGGGTCTGGTTCTCGTAGATGAGGGCGATCGTGTAGAGGGCCTCCGGCGCCACCTCGGACTTCGGGAACTCCCTGACGACCCGCAGGTACGTCTTGACCGCCATGTCCACGTTCTTCTGCCCTTCGTACAGGGCCGCCACGTTGAACAGGGCCTTGGACGCGGTCTTCTCGTCCCTCCGGAACTCCTCATAGACGCGCATGGCCTCGCGAATCGCGTCCGTGTACTTCCGCTCCGTCGAGAGCAGCCGTGCGTTCTCGGTCATGGCGATGGCCACGATCTTCTCGAGGTCCTTGCGGCTCTTGACCGTGAAGTTCTTCGCCGCGATCAACTTGCGGGCCCATTCCTCGACCCTCGGCCACTGCTTGAGCCGCTGGTACGCATCCAGCAGCGTGAAGACCGCGTAAGCCGCGAACCTGGACGACGGGTCATACCCGAATAGGACCTTGAGCCGCTTGACCGCCTCGGCAAACTTCCCGTGGCGGTAGAACACCTGGGCTGCGATGAACATGATCTCGGGGATCTTCTCGCCGCGTTCCGGGTTCTTCTTGCGGACCTCCGGGTCCTTGATCAGGTCGGTCAGCAGGCTCACGTAGTGGTCCGCTGCGGCCACGTACTCCTGCTCGAGCGGGTGCAGGTCCGTCTCGGGGATCGGGGCGGACGCCTTCTTCGGGTCCATCTTGACGACCTCGATGTCCCGGCCCGCCTTGGCGCGCTCCCTGAGCCCGGCCGCGACCATCATTTCCTCGTAACAGTGGATGACGCCCAGCGCCGCGTCCTCGACCAGTTCGCCCTTCGTGTCGCGCTCGATGACCTTCTTGTACTGCCCGGCCGCAGTCTCGTAGTCGTGCATCCTGTCATAAAGAATTTCAGCGTAGTAGAAGTTCACGCGATACGCGTTCTTCGAGTTCGAGAACCGCGACAGGTAGATCGCGTACTTCTCGGCGGCCCGGCGATACAGCCCGTCGTCGTTGAGGCGCTGGGCCTCCTGGTGATAGTGGTTCGCGAGCCAGTGCAGATATTCCTCGCACAGCGCGTCGGCCTCCTCGATCGCCTCCGGGTCGCGCTTCTCCAGGACCGTCCGCCACGTCCCGTTGGGCTTGAAGTAGTCCAAAGCCTCGGTCACGACCTGATCCAAAGTCGGCACGTCGTTGACCTTCTTGTGGATGGTCAGGATGATCCGGTAGTACTCGGGGATCGTGGGGGTCGTCTTCTCGCGCTCGATGAAGTGGCGGAAGAGCGCCACCGCTTCCGCGTCCTTGTCCTGGGCCACGTACAGGTCCGCGAGGGCCCGCAGTCTCTTGTAGGCCTGCTCCTCGGGCAGGACCTTCAGGAAGTAGTCCCGCGCCAGGACCCAGCCGTCGTCCACCTCGGCGTAGGTCACGACCAGGTCGTTGAGGGCCTGTTCGCGGAACTCCACGACTCCCTTGCCCTTCCCCTTGGACACATGCTCGACCACCTGGTGGAAGGTCTCGATGGTCTTGTCGAACTCGCGCAGGTTGAAATAGACCCACCCCAGTTTGTACAGCGCGTAGTTGTACATCGCGGACTTCGGAAAGTTCTGCGTGATCTTCTCGTAGTGGACCTTCGCATAGTAGAGAGAGTTTGTTTCGAAATAGTATTCACCCAGCGCGAGATGCGCGTTCGCGATGAACCGTGAGTTCGGGTAGTTCTGCACAAGGCGGTTCAGGTACTCGACGCCCTCCTTGCGCAAGGCCCGGTCGCGTTTTGTCTTGCCCTCCTTCAGCGCGCCCTTCCCCAGGTAGTAGATCACCTCATCAATGCGGGCGTAGTTCGGAAACTCGCGCAGGACCTTGCGGTAGTACTCGAGGGACGTCGAGTAGTCCTCGACGGGCTCGGCGGGCTTCTCGGTCAAGGTCCCCGCGGCGTACTTGTCCATGGCGTCATCGTAGGTCCTGCGCGCCTGGAGGTACTGGTACAGACCCTCCTCCCAGTACGCCTCGGCCAGGCGGAAATAGACCTCGGCCTTGTTCTCGTAGTACGGGTTCTTCAGCAGTTCCTCGAGTTTCCCGATCTGCTGGCGCCGCAGGGCCGAGATCTGTTCGAGTTTCGCGGCGACCTCCGCGTCCATGGCGCCTCGCTCGAACTGCTCGAGCGTGTACTGGCCGCTCCTCGCCGTCCCTGGCGCTCCCTTGGCCGGGGCCGGCTGGGACTCGCCGCCGCTCTGGGCCGCAGCGCCGCCCGTCCACAGCACCCCGACCAGAAAAACGACCCACCACCGCTGCTTCATGGTGACCTCGCGCAAAAAAGCCCCGTCGCGGCCGCGGGTCCGTGCGGGCCGTTCACTCCAGGCACTGGCTCGTCAACTGGCTCCGGTAGAAGGGGATCTCGTCGAGCCAGTACTCGCCCTGGTACGGCCAGACCGCGGTATCCCCGCCCACAATGGCCTGCGACCCGCCTCGCACCTTGTCGGGCCCGGCCTCCTCGGCCTCCGCGACCTCCCCGGCCAGCCGGCGCGCCTCCTCGGCCATCTTGTCAATGGCCGCCGCATTGATGTCCACCTCGATCTCGGTCTGGCGGACCTGGGCGTCGCCCATGGTCACGTCCAGTTCCTTCAGGATCTGCTGGATCTTGACGCCGCTCTCGAAGACGCGGTCCTTGCGCAGGACCGCGAGTTTCACGAGCATCTCGGCGCCGAGCGACCCCAGCCGGTCCTTGTTCCGCTCCCACTCGGCCTGCTCCCGCTCGATCTGCCGGATCGTGCGATAGACGTTGTAGAACTCGACGTTCGACAGGATCGGCCACGCGAGTTTCATCGGGAGCGACGGTTCCACCCGGCCCCCGTTGATGGACTCCACGAGGTGGACGTGGAAGTCGTCAGGAGATTTCTGGGCCGCGATGAAGCGCTTGAGGGGCTCCATGAAGACCGCGACCTCCCGGTCGAACCGCTCCAGGGCGCGCTTCGCCTGGTCGTACCGGCACAGGTCGCTATAGACGCGCGCTTCCAGGATCCACATCTCGGGGTAGAAAGTGCGGGCGAAATACGGCGAGTGGAGCGCGTGGAACGCCCCCAGTGCCCGTGAGTAATCCCCCTTCATCAGATACGTCCACGCCATCTCGTAGAAGACCTGCGGCGCCCGGATCGACTCGCGCGGCACCTTCTTGTAATAGAAGATGGCCGCGTCGTGGTTCTCGGCCTCGTAGGCGATGCGGGCCAGGGCCATGTATGCGAGGTCCGTGACCGCCTGCCCGGCCCCGGTGCGTTCCGCGGACTCGATGGCGGCCTGGAAGGAATCGAGCGCCGACTTGTACATCTTGTGCCGCACCTGCACGAGCCCGGTCAGGTACAGGGCCCTCGCGCGGTCCGGCGAATCGGCGGACACTGCCTCGAAGTGCTTCAGCGCCCGCTGGTAGTTCCCGTAGTCGTAGAAGAACTCGCCCAGGACGTAGTTCACCTCGTCCTGGAAGGCTTGCGAGAACTGTCCGTAATGGAAGCGCGCCAGTTGCTCGAGGTCGGGCGGGTTATAGATGATCTCGCGCCGCAACTCGCGCAGTTTCCCGAACGCCTCCTTGAAGAAGGGCCGGTCCGGGCCTTCCAGCAGGACCTCGACGAGCATCTTCGCGGCGCTCTGGTACATCTTCGCGTTGGCCAGGGCCGCGGCGATCCCGTATCGGGCCGAGTAGAACTCCCCGGAACCGGGGCCGAAGCCCTCCCGCGCCAAAAACTCCTGGAACAACTGGATCGCCTGGACCCACTTCCCGTCCTCCGCGAGCGCGAGCCCCTGCTTCATGACCCCGCGCGCGTAAGCCTGCTTGCGGGCCTCCTCGGCCCGCTTCTGTTCCTCGGCCAGGCGGCGCGCCTCCTCGCGGCGGCGCTCCTCCTCGGCCTGGAGTTCCTCGGGCGTCCTTTCGCGCGCTTCGGTCGCCGGAAGCGCTGGCGTCGGGGTCGCGGGGGCCGCCGTTGGGGCCGTGCCTCCGCCCCCGAACCGCTGGGGCGTGGCAAGCATGAACTTGATCACCCCGTCCGGGACCCCGGCCTTCTTCAGTTCCAGGATGTCCTGGATCTTCAGGGTGAAGACCGTCCTGTCCTTTTCGATGGCCTTGATGATCTCGGCCTCCGGGATGCCCAGGCGCGCGAGGGTCATCACCTCCTCCTTGGTGATGGCGTCCGCGCCTGCGGCCGCGAGCGTGATCCCGGCGACCGCCACGATCGAAAGGAGTGCGCGCTTCATCGCGTCCCTCTCATGCTCAAGAGAACGACCTCTCAAGAAACGTGGGCGTGGGCGCAGGCATGGGCGTGGGCGACCCCGCAAACGCCTCGCGTCGGCGAAGCCAACGCCTGCTCGCGTCAGCCGCGTCCTCGCGTCCACCCCTCTTCGTCTCGTTCATCCGTGTGCGCTCCCGGCGCATGGCCACTCACTTGGGGGCCGCCGTGAACACCGCGAACCCGAGCGTGATCTCGGCCAGGAAGCGCGCCCCGCCGTCGTACGCCTTGAACACGTAGTGGCGGTAGTCGGCCCGCAGGGCGAGCAGGTCCGTCAGGTAGAAATGAAAGCCCAGGCCCGCCACACCCGCTACGTCCGGCTCGGACTTCCGCTTGAAGACGCCTCCGTCCTCGACGTGGCTTCCAATCGCGGCCGCCCCCAGGATGAAGCCCAGGTCGAAACTCGAGATCTTCGATGTGAAGATTGCGAGTTTTCCGTAGATGGGCGCCCAGTACACGTTGGCCCCGGCGTACCACTCGACCCGCTGCGGCAGGCGCACCCCCTGGAGTCCCCGGACCTTGAACGTGCTCGTGATGAACGAGCGGAGGTTGGACTCGGGGTGGAAGGCATAGGCCCCCGCGACCTCCACCGCCAGGCTCTCGAGGAAGTAGTAGTTGTAGCGCAGCCCCACGGGGTAGTAGTTGAAAAAGGGGTCGTTCGGGATGATCCCCACGAGCAGCGAGAACTCGTGCCGGCCGTCCTTCTCGAACGCCCGCTTCTCGATGACGCGGATGTCGCGTTCCTGGCCCCAGACCTTGTCCAGTTCCTTGTCCAGGGGGGTCGCCTCCTGCCCCGGAGACGCAGGAGCCCACGCGCAGACCAGGAGACCCAGCGCGAGCCCGGTCATCCACCGTCCAGTCATCGTCCGACCTCCTTCGATTGACCCGCTTCCCAGGCCCTTCATCCCTTCACGCCCGCCGTGTCCGCGAGGGGACCCCGGCCTCTTTTCGGATCACTGCTGGCAAGCCGTCTGGCCCTCGGCGCACCAGCCGTTGCAGCAGACCCCTCCGGTCCCGCAGGTCTGCAAGTCCGCGATCGCCTGGAACCCGCAGACCGCGTCCAGGGTCACGCACGCCGCCTCGCGGCACGCCGGCGCGGTCCCCTGGAACCAGCCGCAGTCCCCCACGCCCGCGCAGGGGAGCCGGAACACGGCCCGCCTGTCCACGCTCCCGAGCGACTCTGCGGACTGGTCCCCCACGCGCAGGTACAGGAACTGATCGGTGGCCGTGAGCGTCTCCCCGGCCCCCACCAGCGTGATCGTCCCCTGCAGTGCGTACTGGGCGCCCCGGGCCAGGGTCCCCTTCAGGTCGGGGAGGTCGAGCGCCATGCGCCAGACGCCGACCAGAGAGTACCGGACGCGCTGGACCGCCTCCAGAAGGGCCTGCTGGAGCTGGGTCCAGTCGTCGCCGACGACGAGTCTCACCGGCTTGACCGAGTTGATGAACTGGTAGTGCCCGCCGGTCAGGCAGGCCATCTCCTGCTGGCGCGGGTCGTGCTCCAGGTAGCCGTGGGCCTGGAACTGCACGAAGTGGATGTGGACCCTCGGCACCATCGGGTCCTGGAGGTCGGCGAGCACCCGCGTCCGGAATTCCTCGTACCCCATCGTCGAGCAGACGCCCTGAAACCTCGTCCCCACGTACGGCCGGTAATCGGGCGAGGAGGCGTCGCATGTGTCCGGGCCGTCGTTCACGACGAGGATGTGCCGGATCTCGGTGTCCTGGCGGACCTTCATGAAGTCATAAACGTCCGCGACCGCGGCCCACAAGGGAGACCGGCCTGCGCGGTCCGGGAAGTTGACCAGCAGGTCTAGTTCCGGCACGAACTGCTTGTTCCCGATCACGTGCTCCCCGAGGACCAGGTCCCGGTCAGTCGAATAGCAGCGCTCGCGGAGGTCCGGCTCGGGCGTGTTCCCGAGGGCGTCGTAGCAGACCACCTTCGCCTGGGTGCCCACGTTCTCTCCGTACTGGAAGACGATGGCCTTCTCCGCCGGGTTCAGTTTCATCAGGAAGTCGCGAACGGCCACGATCCGCTGCCCGGTCAGGTCCGACGCGAACCCATCGCTGCTGGCGGCCTGGGGGAGTTTCTCGTTCACGTCCGCGAACGTGGTCGGGTCCACGAACCCCTTCATGCTCCCGCTCTGGTCAATCAGGACGGCCACACCCGCGCGACCGGTCGAGAGGTCCCGCGTGAACGCGTAACTCCCGTAAGGGTCCGGGGGCAGGTCACTCACGTATCGGAACGACACCGGGGGCGCACCCGCGGCCCCTGGGTTCGCAAGCCCCTGGCATTCCCGGTTCCCCCCGATGTCCGCGTCCGGGTACCGCTCGAGGCACTCGACGTTCACCTTGAAGTTGTTCGGGCCGACCGACTCGCCTTCGGCCACGACGACCTGGTTCTTCGTGCCGTAGGTCTTCACGATGTCCCCGGGTCGCACGCTCACGTCCTGATCCGCCTGCGTCGACGAGTCCTCCACGTCCGTGGTGGTACCGAGGATGGCGATCGACAGCAGGACCCCGCTGGCCTCCTTCTCGCCCATGCAGACCGGCTCGAACTCCCCGGAGTCGCCCCGAGCGGCCGGGACCGCCGAGACAAGTCTCAAGGGGTCCTCCTGCAACTGGTAGTTCGTCCGAAACGGATACCAGTGGTAGTTGCACGCGAAAGACAGGCCCAGGACCAGGAGGACCCCGGTCGCGACCGCCGCGATCCGGAGGCGGTGTCGTGCGCGGTGAACCATACCACCCTCTTTCTGGAGAGAACCGGCCCCTCCCCTGCCAGGGGGCGCGCCGGGGCTACTTTATCCCCGTCCGGAGTGGAAAAGTCAATAGCACCTCTTCGGCAAGACCGGGGGGTTCTTCTCCCCGTGTCGTCTCAGTACAACGTCTGGAGAAGGGTCATCGTTCCCCAGTCCACGACGTGGACCGCGCCGAAGACCGGGTCCACCGCGACCACCCGGGACCCGACGGCCTCGAGCCCCACCGGGAAGCCGCCGGTCGCCGCGACCCGGAACGCCTGGCCCTGGGCCACCCCGAACGAGATCTCCGTGTCGCGGACCAGCCGGCACGCCTCGGCCCGCAGGTCCTCGCCCGTCCGGCACGGCGGGAAGATCCGGAACGTGAACGCGGGGTTCGTGAAGGGACTCCAGGCGATGCCGGAGGCCCCCTCGCGGACCGGGCACGAAGGCAGCGGCTCCCCGGGCGGCGGCAGCGACGTGAAGGCCCTCCCCGCGAACCGCAGGTCCGCGTCCGCGCGCTCCTCGCAGTGGTCGCCTGCGGAGACGCGGTTGTGGAGGAACCCCGACCGAGACCCGACCACGGTCCAGGCGTCCGCGACCCGGACCTCGTACGGGACCGGCCCGGGCAGACCCGCGAGGAGGTCCAGTCCCCGCGCCCCCGCGACCTCCTCCAGGACCAGGCGGTCCGGACCCACGTCCGCGACCCGGTACTCGCACAGGTTGACCAGCCCCGGGGGCAAGCCGTCCGGGCCGCCGGAGACCTCGGGACAGGCGCGCGGCGTCGGGTCCGAGGCGAGGCACGCGGCCGGCGGCGAGGTCAGGACCAGGTGGTCGCCGGGTTCGACACCGAGGGCGCAGAAGTCGCGGTAGGGGTCGCGGAAGGTCGCGCTCGCGGGGTCAAAGAACCCGGTCTCGCCCGCGGCGCCCGGCAGGACCCCCTCGAAGGTGACGCGCCACGTCTCCGGAAGTTCCTGTTCCGGCCGTCCACCGAAGGTGATCCCATAGTAACTGTACTGGTCCACGGTCCCTGGGACCGGCGTGACGAGGTTTGACCCGAAGGTCGGGTATTCCGAGGACACCTCGTCGAGGGTCCCGACCCGGACGCCTCGCACCCGCACGACCGGCAGGGACGTGGAGGACGCCACGGTCACGCCGTCCTTGGAATCCGGGCGGTGGACCGGCTCGCCGCCCTGGTCCACCAGGAGCGACAGGACCTGCCCCGAGGCGAGCCCCGCCAGGGCCCGGGCCCCCGTCTCGCCCTGGACCATCGCCAGTCCGACCACGGGGGACGTCAGGAGGATGTCCCGCACACCCAGCCGGTGCAGGAGCACGTTCGGCGAGGGCCCGTCCAGGGCGTTCACGTCCACTCGCCGCAAGGGGGTTGCCTCGAAGACCGCGATGGCCGCGGGACTGGTCATGGGGACATAGACGAACCGGCCGTCGGGCGTCACGGCAGGCCTTCCCGCGGTGCGCGGCGCCGGGGACCCCTCGTCCCGGCCCGCGGGGCCGTAGCAGTCCGGGTCGGCGGGCCAGTCCGCAAGCCCGTCCCCGTCATCGTCCCGACCGTTCGCGCAGGCGGGCCACGGCACCAGCGCGAACTCGCTGACCCCGCGGGGCCCGCAGTCGAGGTCGTCCCCGTCCACGCGCCCATCCACGTCGTTGTCCAGGCCGTCCTCGCACAGGCCGGGGCGGTCCGGGTCCTCCGAGTCGTCGTCGGGCCCCTCGCATCCGCGGTCCTCGTGGTCCGTCCATCCGTCGCCGTCGTCGTCCAGGCCGTCCGAGCACTGGTTCAGCAGGGGGACGCGATCCTCCGTCCCGGTCGCCAGGTCCACGCGGCTCAGGTACCCGAGGCGTTCGCCGTCCGGCGCATCGTGTGTGACGAAGGCCAGGGTCCCGTCGCCGGTCGCGTCCAGGCGAAGGGGCCGGCCCGACATCCCGATCACGGACAGCGACGGCCCCTGCGTCGCGCCGAAGTCTTCCAGCGGCACCACCACGAGCCCGGGCAAGTCCGGGCACGCCGCCAGGGCCGCGGGAGCCAGGGGGCCGTTGTCCACCAGGTCGAAGGAGGTCGCCTCGCACGGCAACGGCTGGAGGGTCTGTTCGAGGGTCCGCGGCGAGACGCGGACCAGGGTCCTGCCTCGCCGTGACAGCACATAAACCGCGTCCGACGCCGGGTCCGCCCGGACCTCGACCAGGTCCGGCAGAGGCCGGCCTTCCCCATCCAGGATCGTGAGCGGGTTAAACCCGGGCAAGAACGCGTCCGTGTCCAGGTGGAGCCCGTCGGGCAGGGACAGGATCCCGAGGCCCGAGCGGTCCGCGTCCAGGACCCACGCGGTCTGGAGGGAGGACGACGTGCAGGAGGACACGGGGACGGGGTTGCCCGCCAAGTCCGAGCACGTCACTGCGACCCCGATCGGCCTTCTGAACACGCGGATCGGCGCGCTCGTGGGGCGCGAGCAGGCAACGAGGTCCGCCGCGAGGCACGCGAGTAGGACGAGCAGACACCGACGAGGTATCCGCGACTTCTCGAGTTCGCCCACGCCCACGCCTACGCCCACGCCCACGGAGAAACCAGGAAAGTCATGGGACCCTCGCCACCACCTGGTGCCACGTCGGGCTCGCCTCGTCCACGTCCACCACCACGACCCGGTGGTCCTCAAACGCCGTGACGAAGGCCTTCCCGGACCTGGAGACCACGATCCCGTATGGCCCCGCGTCTACCGGGATGCGGTCCACGACGTCCAGGACCGATGGGTCCACGCAATAGACGGAATCTCCAGAAAAATCGGTCACATAGACACGATCACCCCCCGCGAGCCCGGCCACGGCCACGCCCGCCGGGTCGCCGTGCAAGGGGACCAGGCCCCGCAGGCCGACCTCCCCGTCGGGCGCGATATCGAGGACCACGAGGCTCGCCGGGGAGCGCAAGGCCGCGTACAGGGTCCGGCGGTCGCTCGACATCACCAGTCCCCGGAAGTAGTCGCCGGTCGAGGACACCTGCCCCACCGCCAGGGAGTCCATGACCTGCGCCGCGACCTCGTGCCTGTCCATCGCGATGTCCACCACGTGGATCGCGTTCGACAGGCGGTTCGAGACATAGACCCGGCGACGGCCCGCGACCACCGGTCCGTCCGCGACCGAGTGCAGTCCCGGGGACAGCAGGACTGCGGTCCCGGGGCGCGGGGTGAGGCCCGCGTCCAGCGGCAGGATCGACAGGGTCCCGTCCAGGATGCTCCCCACGTACAGCCACCGCGAGCCTTTGTCCGGCGACTCCCCGAGACCCAGGGCAAAGGGATCGCGGTCCAGGCCCACGAGGTCCGGGGGCGAGCCGACCGGTGACACGCGGTGGTCCGGGTCGCACCGGGGGACCGGCGCCCCTCCCTCATCGCCGCAACGGAGGGCCGGGGTCTCGCCGGAGCGGTCCACCGCGAAGAACTCGACCTGGTCCCCCTCCCGGACCGCAACGAAGCCCATGGCGCCGCGGCCGTCCCCGGCCGCCGCGACCGCGATCTCCCCGGCGAAGGACCCGACCTCCACGGCCGAGCCAGGCAGGGGCTCCAGGGTGTCCAGTCGGATCGGCAGGACAGTGCTCCCGGTCCGGCCCGCGTCGAAGTTGGACGCGACCACGTACAGGAGGTCTCCGGCAGGATCCAGGGCGACCCCGATGGGCCAGTCCAGGCGCGTGGGGTCCACGTCCTCGCCCCTCGGCTGCGAGGCGCAGGATGTGATCAGCGCCAGGAGGACAGGGGTCGTCTTGCGAGCCAGCAACGGTTTCGGCATCTTCAACTTCTGGAAGGGGCCAACCAACCCGGCCAGTCCCGAATCGCCCACATCCTGCACCTTCCTCGGACTCTCAACGAGTCTGGCCACCGATCGAAGGGGAGCGTCGCACGCGCCCCCTCTCTGTCACTCGAACGCTTCGCGGTCTCGTGCCAGTTCACCCCCCACCGCGGCCGCGTTGCGGCCGCGCCACCATCCGCCCCCCAAGGCCTCACTTCTCCGCGCCGGCCCCGATCGCGGCCTGGGCCGCCGCCACCCGGGCCACCGGCACACGATACGGCGAGCAGGACACGTAGTCCAGGCCGACCCCGTGGAAGAAGAAGACCGAGTCCGGGTCGCCCCCGTGCTCCCCGCACACGCCCAGTTTCAGCGCAGGACGGGCCTGGCGCCCGCGTTCGCACGCGATGCGGACCATCTCGCCGATCCCGTCGTTGATCGTGATGAACGGGTCCACCTTCAGGATGCCCTTGTCGAGATAGTCCTTCATGAAACTGCCGTAGTCGTCGCGGGACATCCCGAAGCCGGTCTGGGTCAGGTCGTTGGTCCCGAACGAGAAGAACTCCGCGCCCTGGGCGATCTCGTGGGCCATGATCGCGGCACGCGGGATCTCGATCATGGTGCCGACCAGGTAGTCCACGCGGACGCCTTCGCGGGCGAAGACCTCGTCCGCCACGCGCCGGACGATGGCCTCCTGGTCCTGGAACTCCTGGATCGTGGTCACGAGGGGGATCATCACCTCGGGACGGACCTCGACCCCCTCCTTCGTCACGAGGCAGGCGGCCTCGAAGATGGCGCGGGCCTGCATCTCGGTGATCTCCGGGTAGGTGATCCCGAGGCGGCAGCCCCGGTGGCCTAGCATGGGGTTGAACTCGTGCAGTTCCTCGATGCGCTCGCGGATCTTCTCGACCGGGATGCCCGTCTCGCGCGAGAACTCGACCTGCTTGGCCTCGTCCGCGGGCAGGAACTCGTGCAGGGGCGGGTCCAGGGTGCGGATCGTGACCGGCCGGCCCGCCATGGCCCGGAAGATCCCCGCGAAGTCCTCGCGCTGGTACGGCAGCAGTTCGTCGAGCGCCGCACGACGCTCGGCCTCGGTCTCGGCCAGGATCATCTTGCGCATCGAGGTGATCCGCTCGCCCTCGAAGAACATGTGCTCCGTGCGGCACAGCCCGATGCCCTGCGCGCCGAAGGCCACGGCCATCGCGGCCTCGCCCGGCCGGTCCGCGTTCGTGCGCACCCCCAGCCGGCGGTGTCGGTCCGCGATCTCCATCAGGCGGGCGAAGCGGCGGTAGGTCGGCGCGTCGCCGGGCTTCAGGGTCTTTTCGACCAGGACCTGGATGACCTCGGAAGGGGCCGTCTCGATCCGGCCCAGGAATACCTCGCCGGTGCTCCCGTCGAGCGAGATCCAGTCGCCTTCCCGCACCTCGCGGTCCCCGAAGCGCATGGCGCGCGCGCGGTAGTCCACGTCCGCCGCCGAGCACCCGGCCACGCAGGTCTTTCCCCGCTGGCGCGCCACGAGCGCCGCGTGTGAGGTCATGCCGCCCCGGGCCGTCAGGATCCCCTCGGCCATCTCCATGCCCTTGATGTCCTCGGGCGAGGTCTCGACCCGCACGAGGATGACCTGACCCCATTCCTTGCGGCGGTCGTGGACCTCGTCGCTGAAGAAGCAGACGCGCCCGCTCGCGGCGCCCGGTCCCGCGGGCAGCCCCTTCGCGAGCAGGCGGCCCTCGTCCCGGGCGATGCGCTTCGCGGCCTCGTTGAACACGGGTCGCAGCAGGAAGGTCACCTGGTCCGCCTCGATGCGCGTCAGGGCCGTCCGCTCGTCAATCAGCCCCTCCTCGAGCATGTCCAGCGCGATGCGCGCGGCGGCGAGCCCCGTGCGCTTGCCCGCGCGGCACTGCAAGATGTACAGCGTCTTCTTCTCGATCGTGAACTCGAGGTCCTGCATGTCCCGGTAGTGTCGCTCGAGGACCTCGCGGACGTGGACGAGTTCCTCGTAGGCATGGGGCATGACCTCTTGCAACTGCTCCAGTTTCAGCGGTGTGCGGATCCCAGCGACCACGTCCTCGCCCTGGGCGTTCATCAGGAACTCGCCGTAGAACACGTTCTCGCCCGTGGCCGGGTCGCGCGTGAAGGCCACGCCGGTCCCGGAGTCCTCGCCCATGTTCCCGAAGACCATGGCCTGCACGTTGACCGCGGTGCCCCAGTCCTCGGGGATCTTGTAGATACGGCGGTACTCGATCGCCCGCTCGTTCATCCAGGACCGGAAGACCGCGTCAATCGCCATGCGCAGTTGCTCGCCGGGGTCCGCGGGGAACGGCCGGCCCGTCGCGGCGCGCACCGCGTCCAGCGAGCGACGGATGACCTCGGCCAGGGCCGCCTCGTCCAGTTCCGTGTCCAGGGTCCGGCCGGTCTTGCGCTTGACGTCCGCGAGGATGGCCTCGAAGGGGTCCTCCTCTCCCTTGGGGGCCTTCATGCCCAAGACCACGTCCCCGAACATCTTGATGAACCGGCGGTACGAGTCGAGCGCGAACCTACGGTTCCCGGTCAGGCGGGCGATCCCCTCCAGGGTCGCCTCGTTCAGGCCGAGGTTCAGCACCGTGTCCATCATCCCGGGCATCGAGGCCCGCGCCCCGGACCGCACGGACACGAGCAAGGGGTTCGCGGGGTCGCCGAATCGCTTGCCGGTCGTGGCTTCGAGCCACGCCACCGCGTCGCGGACCTCCGCATCGAGCCCTTGTGGCCAACGATTGTCGTTCTGGAAGAAATACGTGCACGCCTCGGTCGTGAGGGTGAATCCGGGCGGCACGTTCAGGCCAATGTTGCACATCTCGTGGAGGTTCGCGCCCTTGCCGCCCAGCAACTCCCGCTGGTCCTTGTTGCCCTCCGCCTGACTCTTTGAGAACCGATACACATACTTGGTCGCCATGCTCCTACCTCGATGAGACCTTCGCGAAATCCGCGAACCACCCGAACAGGTCCAGGATGCGCCACAGGAGCGCAAGCCTGCGGACCCGTCTCTCCTCGTCCGTCTCGATCAGCACGGGGACGCCCTCGCTGCCCGTCCCGAAGAACCGCGCGAGCGGCTCCTTGAAGGCGTACAGGGCCTGAAGCAGGCTTCGGTAGTCGCCGTCGTCGCCCGTGCGCCGCCGCGCCTCGCACGCCGCCACCCAGGCCCCCTGGACCTCCTGCTCGTACTCGTGGGCGAGGCGCGGGTCGGGCTGGGGCTCCAGGAGCCCCATCCGCCGCGCCCGTTCGCGCCAATGCGGCATCTTGTCGTCCGCCTGCCTCACGATGTTGAAGACCCGCTTGAAGACCGTCTCGAGGAAGTCCCGGAACCCTTCCGTCTCGCGGGAGAAGTCGCGCAACGCCACCGCCATGGCGACCGTCTCGGACGGGGGGGTGTCCCGCGCGGCCTCCAGAACCGCCGTGGCGAAGTCGGTCGGGACCTCGTAGTCCTCGGTCAGGATGCCCTGGAAGCGCTCGCGCACGAAGAGCCAGGCCTTCTCGCGCGTCTCGTCGTCCTTGCAGCGCAGGAACAGCCCGCCCGGGGACACGTTCCGCCAGGCGCGCTCGATCAGGATTTTCAGAAGTCCAATGGCTTGCCGGCGCAAGCCAAGCGGGTCGCGCGAGCCGGTCGGGATCGCCCCGACATCGAAGCACGTGGCGATGGAGTCCACGCGGTCCGCGACGGCCAAGACCGCCCCGATCTCGGAGGCGGGCAGGGCGTCCCCCGCAGACCGCGGGTGGTAGTGCTCGACGATGGCCGTGGCCACGGGCTCCGGCTCCCCGGCGGCCAGGGCATAGTACCGGCCCATCACGCCCTCAAGGGTCGGAAACTCCCCGACCATCTGGGACATCAGGTCCGCCTTGCACAGGGCCGCGGCCCGGCGCACGTGGTGGAGGTCCAGCGACAGGCCCGCGGACTCGCACAACTCGACCGCCACCTCCGCGATGCGCGACGACTTCTCGGCCATGTCGCCCGCGCCCTTCAGGAACAGGCGCTCGCCCAGGCGCTCGGACATCCGGTGCAGGCCGGTCTTGAGGTCCTGCTCGTGGAAGAAGCGCGCGTCATACAGGCGCGCCGCGAGGACCCGCTCGTTGCCGCGCACCACGACCGCGGGGTCGCGCGCGCGGGTGTTGCTGACAACGCCGAAGCGCGCGACGAGGTTCCCCCGGCCGTCCTCGACCGCGAAGTAGCGCTGGTGCGCGGCCATGGCCGTGATGAGGACCTCGCGAGGCAGGGCCAGAAACGCCGGGTCGAACGACCCCATCCCGAAGACCGGGCACTCGACCAGGTCCGCGACCTCGTCCAGGAGCGCGTCGTCCGGGACGAAGCGGGCGCCGGACTCGGCCTCCACGCGGGCCATGGCGTCACGGATCCGGGCGCGGCGCTCGTCGGGTTGCACGATCACGTCGCGGCGCCGGAGTTCCTCGACATAGGCGGCCGGGTCCGCGAGGTCGAAGGGCTCGGGCGCAAGGAACCGGTGCCCCCGCGTCGCCCGTCCTGACCGCACGCCCGCGAACTCGAAGACGACCGGATCGGAACCGAGCAGGCAGCAGATCCAGTGGACCGGGCGGACAAAGGGCCCCCGGTTCCCGTCCCAGCGCATGGCCCTGGGGAAGGTCAGGCGGCCCAGGGCGCCCGGGAGGGCCTCGGCGAGGACCTCGCGGGTGTCGCGACCCGGCACGAGGCGCCGCACGGCCACGACCTCGCCCTTCGGTCCGGGGACGCGGACCAGGTCCGCGGGGGTCACCCCCTGGGCCCGGGCAAACCCCTCGGCGGCCCGGGTCGGGACCCCGCTCGCATCGAAGGCCGCACCCACGTGCGGGCCGGTCACGACCTCCTCGCGGTCGGACAGGCGCGCCGGGAGGCCCTCGGCCATCACCGCGAGGCGGCGCGGGGTCCACAGCGGGGTTGTGAGCACGCAGGGCAGGCTGGCCGCGCAAAGGGCCTCCTCGACGAGCCGCGCGAGGTCGGTCGCGGCCTGGCGGAGCATCCTGGCCGGGATCTCTTCGGTCCCGATTTCGAGCAGGAGTGTGCGGTGTTCCGCTGTCACGCCGCCCCCTCCAGGTACGCCTGCGCGCAGGCCCGGGCCAGGGCCCGCACGCGCAGGATGTACGCCTGGCGCTCGGACACCGAGATCGCCCCGCGCGCGTCCAGGACGTTGAAGACGTGGGAGCACTTCATGCAGTGGTCGTAGGCAGGCAGGACCAGTCCGCGATCCAGCAGTCGCCGGCACTCGGCCTCGCAGCGGTCGAACAGGTCGGCGTGGAGGGCGATGTCCGCCTCCTCGAAGTTGAAGCGCGAGAACTCGACCTCCTCGCGGTGTGCCACGTCGCCGTACGTGACCCCGTGTCCCCACTCGAGTTCAAAGACGTTGTCAATGCCGGACAGGTACATCGTGATGCGTTCCAGGCCGTAGGTCAGTTCCACCGTGACGGGGTTCAGTTCGAAGCCGCCCGCCTGCTGGAAGTAGGTGAACTGCGTGACCTCCATGCCGTCCACCCAGACCTCCCACCCGACCCCCCAGGCCCCGAGGGTCGGGGATTCCCAGTCGTCCTCGACGAAGCGGATGTCGTGGTCCAGCGGGTCAATGCCCAGGGCGCGCAGGCTCTCGAGGTACAGGTCCTGCGCGTCCAGCGGCGCGGGTTTCATCACGACCTGGAACTGGTAGTAGTGCTGGAGGCGGAACGGGTTCTCGCCGTAGCGCCCGTCCGTCGGGCGGCGCGAGGGCTCCACGTAGGCCGCGTTCCACGGCTTCGGACCCAGGCAGCGCAGGAACGTGGCCGGGTTGAAGGTCCCCGCTCCCTTCTCGATGTCGTACGGCTGCACGATCAGGCAGCCCCTGCGCGCCCAGTACTCCTGGAGCCGCAGGATCACGTCCTGGAACGTCATGCCCCGCGTCCCGCCCAAGGCGAACGGAACCTAGCAGACGCGGCGGGGAATGGCAAGGTGTGGCGCGGTGGCCCTTCCCCACCGTGGGCGTGGGCGCAGGCGTGGGCGCAGACGAGGGAAGGTTTTCGTTTTCGATCACGTCCACGTCCACGTCCACGTGCACGTGAACGAGGCGGAAATGTGGACCTTCCCCACCGTGAGCGTGGGCGTGGGCGCGGACGAGGGGAGGTTTTCGTTTTCGATCACGTCCACGTCCACGTCCACGAATCAGCACTGCGGTCCGCCTGGACCCGACGATCTGGGCTCGCGCCCGCTCCTTTGACATCGGCTCCGCGCGAGCGGAGAATCGGCTGGGAAAACGCGCGAGCACGCACCCGTGACCACCCCACCGGACATCACGACCATGACCGCGCTCGGGCATCTCAAGGAGGCCCTTCTGCGTCGCTTCGGGGGCCGGCTTCGCTCGATGCGCCTGTTCGGATCGCGTGCGAGCGGGGTCGGCCAGCCGGATTCCGACATTGACGTGCTCGTGTTGATTGAAGGCCTGTCGCGCCAGGAGAAGGTCGAGGTGCTGGAGATGGCCGCGGACATCTCGCTGGACCTCGGCGTGGACCTGTCGCCCCTCGTGATGGCTCCCGAGGCGTTCGAGTTTCTGCGCTCGCGCGAGACCCGTCTGGCCCTGGACATCGAGACGGAGGGCATCCCGATATGACCGAGGCGAACCGCAAGGAGAACATCGCCGCCGAGTGGGCCAGGGCCGAGGGGAGCATGTGCTCCGCGGAACTCCTGCTGCAGGCCGGCGAGTTCAACGACTCGGTGACCCGCGCCTACTACGCGGCCTTCCACGGCGCGAGGTGCCTGTTGCTCACGCTCGGGCTGGAGCCCGCGACCCACCACGGCGTGAGCGTGTTGTTGAACCAGCACTTTGTCTCGCGCGGGTCGCTCGACCGGGGGCATGCACGCATCCTGGTCCGGATGCAGAAGTTCCGCGAGGAGGCCGACTACAACCGCTTCTTCGCATTCGACCGGGAGGGGGCATCGGAAGAGATCGCGGCCGCGAGGCAGTTCCAGACCGTCCTGAAGGCAATGCTTGCCAGTGACGGCTGGCTCGCCTGAGAGGGTGTTTGCGACATGAATCCCTGCTGCTCTGGCTATTGATCAATCCTCGCTGATGCGCGCCTGGGGCTCGGTGGCGAGGGTGCGCAGGAACTCGCGGTAGTAGGTGCGCGCGACGGGGTCATCGAAGACCACGAAGTGGTCGCCATCGGGGAACTGGACCAGGAGGCCGGTGGTCCGTCCGCCGCCCGGCAGCAGGATGTTGCCGGACACGGGCAGCGACGCGGGGCCGACCCCCTGGAGGGTCAGACCGAGCGGCCACGACGCGAACGGGGCGAGGACCGGGACCCCGGCCGCGGCGGCCATGGCCTCGGTCGTCGCCGGAGGGGTCTGTTCGTCGTGCATGCCCTCGGTCATCAGGACCCCACGGGGCCGCGAGGATGGATCGGAACCATCGTCATCGAAATAGTACGGCGCATAGGCAATCGGGTCGGACACGTCAATGAGCATCTGCATCAGGTGGACCACCGGGTGGTCCTCGCTCATCTCGGTCGGGTCCGTGATGTTCAGGAAGCCGCGGAGCAACTCCGCGATGTCCACGTAGTCCTTGCGCAACATCAGGGTCAGGGACAGGCCGCCGCCCGCGCCGGACAGGACCCCGCCCCGGAACCGGTCCTCGACGCCGAAGAGCATCCCGCCGGTCAGCCCGCCCTGCGAGTGGCCGAAGAACACGACCGCGTCGGGGTCAAAGCGCTCCTCGCGCCCAGACCCCGAGACGTCCGCGGGCACGCGCAGGTGGCCGGCCCGGATCATCCGCAGCAAGGAGATGTTGTCGGCGACGGACTGGCGCTGGACCGTGCGCCCGGCCCGCACGTTCAGGAAGTTGAACGAGTACAGTACCAGTTCCTCCTGGCTGAGGGGGGGCGAGACCCGGTCCCCATGCAAGGGCTGGTCAATCCCGATCCCGGCGAGTCCCTCCTGGGCCAGGGGGATGCCCGGGTTCTTCACGTGCGAGTCGTACTTCCCGCCCGTCCCGTGCGAATGGATCACGATGGGCCACCCGGAGGCCGGCATCTCGTGGCCCTTGGGGATGATCAGGACGAAGCGCAACCTCTCGACAAACTGGACGACGGGGGCCCCGGATTCATCGAATTCGAACGTTCCGTCCTCGAGATACGGAGGGGTGCCCTTCAGGAAGTTCGGCGCCTCGTAATGGCCTTCGTACCGATAGAACGCCACGTCCTGGACCCCGGTCACGTCCTGGATGTCCGTCACGACCGGGGGATCGGTCTCGTCGTAGAGGTAGTCGCGTATGCGCCGCAACTCGGCCGTGGGATGCCCTACGGTAAAGACCGTGCCGACTGCGATCGCGGTCGCAAGGTCGGAGTCGGCCGCCAGGAGGTCGCGCAGGGGTCCCAGGGAGGCGACGAGGCCCTCGTGGCCGGGCAGGGTCCCGTCCAGGGCCTCCTGGAACGACGGAGGCCGGGCGATCGGGCGGCCGTCGGCCCCCCGCAACGCGTTCGTGACCACCGCCGCGTACGCATGACCCTCCGCGAGCGTGAACCCCCATACGGGACGGACCATCAGGGTGTGCGCGGGCAGGTACAGGCCGGGGTCCTCGCGGTACCGCCAGAGCAGGGGGACCCGGGCGCCGAATGACGGCCCCGGGGTCACGTCCACGACCTGGACCGGGGCGCTCGCCTCCGCCGGGAGGTAGTTCTTTGGCAGCGACTTGAGGTCCAGAGGTCCTTCGAAGACGAAATACACGACCGGGACCACGGACCATCCGTCCAGGACGCTCGTCGCGACCGAGACGAGGTGCTCGACCACGGGCACCGCGTCCGGGTTGGGGAATCGCCGCAGGTCGAGCCGCCCGTCCGCGGTCCGCAGCCCGTCCGTCGGGAACGGGAGGCTGAACAGGTCCGCGCCGTCCGGGTCAAAGACGGGGAGGGTCCCGGCCGGCGGAAGCGTCGAGTCGGGCCAGGGGTCCAGCGGACCCGTCGAGTCGTGCGCGGGTCCCGGGTCGCCCGGAGCGTCCGGAATCACGACCGCGTCGTCGGCCGTGGCCGCGTCCGCCCACCCGCCGTCCGCAAGGCCAGGCACGTCCCCGGCCTCCCCTCCCCCGCACGCCGCGAGGCCAACAATGCCCAGCAGAACCGCGAAAAACCACGGTCCGCGGCCTGCATCGCGCCCCGCCACCCCGGCATCGCTCCTCATCGCCCCTCCTCCAGGAGCCTGCGCGCCTCCCGTCCGGCCGGGGTCCGGGGTCGGACCTCTGCCAGAATACGCAGGGCCTCGCGGGCGTCGTCGTGCCGGCCCGACGCGGCGAACAGATGATACGCCCGCATCAGGGCCTCCGCCACCCGCCGGTCCCCCGAAAACTCGCGGGCGAACCGCATGAGGTCCCGCGCGGCCCGGACCCCGTCCCCGGTGGCCTGGAACCTCGCCTCCGCCATCAGCCACGCGGCCTCCGGATAGACGGGCGTCTCGTACGACCCGATGACCCACGAGGTCTCGCGTCGCGCGAGGACGCCCGTGAGCAGCCGCGCCGCGACCCACGGCCTGCGGTCCTCGATGCAGACCCTCGCGGCCTCGACCGCGGCGTCGTCCGCGAGGTGACTGTCTGGGTGCCTGCGCAGCAACACGGCGTACAGGGCCAGCCGCTCGCGGCGCGCCCCCCCGTCCCCGGCCTGTTCCGCCTCGCGCAGCGCCTCCGCGGCCTGGAACAACAGGTGGGGCGCGACCTCTCCGGCCGCGGCCTCCTTGTACAGGTTCCTCATCTCCGCCACGACTGCCCGACCGCCCCCGTGTGCCCGCACGATATCGCGCACCCACACCGCGGCCCTGCGAGCGGCCGGCTCGTCCGGAAAACGCGTGATGACTCGACGGAAGACCGGCAGCGACACGCTGGCGTCCGGGGAACGCGTCGCCACCAGGACCCCGACCTCGAACAAGGCCCGGGCGGACACCATCGGCGAGGTCCGGCACGTCCCTTCCACCCGCCGAAACGTCGCGAGCGCGTCGTCGTGGCGCCCGAGCCCGGCCAGGGCCCTCGCCCGCGCCAGCAGCACCGGACAGAAGTCCGGGTCCCCCTCCGCTCGCTCCTCGAGGGCCGCGGTCCGCGACAGGGCCTCCCCGTACCGCCCCTGCGCGACCCGCGCCTCGAGCAGCGCGAGGTCTTCCAGGAAGGCCACGCGGCGCGGCGCGCTCGCGCACCCAACCAGGAACACGAGCCCCGCCAGGATGCACCGCACCACGAAGGATGTCCCGTCCATCGCGCCCGAACTGTCCATCGTCCCGACCGCTGTGTCAAACCTCGGCGGTCCTCCCTTGATCGCCGGCTCGGCCACGGCTGGATCCTCGCAGGCGTGGGCGTCGGCGTGGGCGTAGGCGATCCAGGTCCGTGGGCCGCAAGGACTGCCTGGCAGGTGATCCGACAGGCCGATCTCGCCCACGACCACGACCACGAATCGGGCCAAGGGATCCTGCGTGAGCCGGCGACCTGGGACCTCTAACCTTTCGCCTCCCCGTGACCGAAATCCCATAGCGAGTCCGCCCTCTTGTGGGTTGGGGAACGGGGGACACGCGATGTTGCTGATGACCACCCTCCGCACGCGCGCCGGGAGACGGAGCCTTCCGATTGACGACACGGGTCAGGTCCTGCTCGGCCAGGCCGAGTTCGAGCGGGTCCTGGCGCAGGAACGGGAGCGCTCGGACCGGAACTCGCACGGGTTCCAGATGGTCCTCCTAGACGTACACGCGCTGGACGACGCGGGCTTTGCGAAGGTCGTCAGGGTCCTGGCGCGGCGGGCCCGCCGGGCAGACACCCTCGGCTGGTACGACTGGAGCCATGTCGGGGTGATCCTGGCTGACGCAAGGTCCGATGGGGCACGCAGGTTCCTGCAGGACATCGGACCGGACCTCGTCGCGAGCGCCGGCCGCATCGTGCCGGCCCGGGTCTTTGCGTACGGCGAGGACCACGCGGCCCTGCGACCATCTCGGGCCTGACTGTCTGCCGGTCCGATCGCGACCGACATCCTCGCGATTTCCATGGCTTGCCTCCCCTCCGCGCGGTCATTGTCCGCTCGGGCGCCTATCATGACCTCGGGTGGTTCGGAATGGGCGGAAGCGGGGATCGCTGGTGTTTCAACCAGAGTCCGATGTCTTGAAGGTCCTGCTCCAGCGGGCCGTGGAGGAGAGCGCGAGCCTCGTGGTCATCACCGACCCCGACGGAGTGGTCCGCTACGTCAACCGCGGGTTCGAGGAGGTCACGGGATACGTGCAGGAGGAGGTCGTGGGCCGGAACATCCGCCTGCTCAAGTCCGGCCACCAGGCGGCGGAGACCTACCACGACCTGTGGAACACGGTCCTGGGCGGCCGCACGTGGCGCGGGCTCCTGCACAACCGGAGGAAGGACGGCTCGCTCTACTGGGCCCGGGCCACGATTGACCCGATCGAGGACGACTCGGGCCGGCTCCTCTATTTTGTCGCGGTCCAGGAGGACGTGACCCGCGAGGTCGAGACCCGGGATGCGCTCGCAACCCGCGCGAATCACCTCGAGGTCCTGCGCGAGATCGGGCACGTCGCCCTGCAAGGCGAGGACCTCGACGAGGTGGTCCGGTTCGCCGCCGATTGCGTGCGCCGGGTGCTGAGGTGCGCCCGGGTGGAGGTCTCGATCCACCGGCCGCCCGCAAGACCCCGGCGGTTCGTGGCCGGGCCCGAGCCGGACGACCCGCTCGCTCGCGCAGGAAAGGACGATCCCTCGATGTCCTTGCGCGTGCCGGTCCCGGGACGGTCGGCCCCGTGCGGCGTGCTGTCGGTCGCGGTGCCGGAGCGGGGGTCCCTGACCGACCAGGACGGCTGGTTCCTCGACAGCGTCGCGAACATCCTCGGGACCGCGATCCGCCGGAAGGAAGACGAGGATCACATCCGCCGGCTCGCGCAGCGCGACCCCCTGACCGGGCTGTACAACCGCAGGGTCCTGTCCGAGAAGGCCGAGGACCTGATGGCCCAGGCCCGTCGCGGGGGGTTCAAGGTCGCCCTCCTGTTCCTGGACCTCGACCGGTTCAAGGAGGTCAACGACACACTGGGTCACGCGGCGGGCGACGAGATGCTCGCGAGGCTGGGCCGGCGCCTGCAGAGGTCTCTGCGGCGCGGCGAGACGGTGTCGAGGCTCGGGGGCGACGAGTTCGCGGTGCTCCTCGCGTGGGCGCGCGAGGACGAACCCGAGAAGGCGGCGCGACGGCTCCTGCAGCGCCTGGCGGTCCCGTTTCAGGTCCGGGGGCATCGAGTCCGCGTCTCCGCCAGCATCGGGGTCGCCCTCTTCCCGGACCACGGCGAGACCCTCGACGCGCTTTTGCGTCACGCGGACCGCGCGATGTACCGCGTCAAGTCCAGCGGCGGCGGCGGAGTGGCCCCCACCGGTCGCCCCGATTCGACATCTCGACGTTGATCTGCTACATCCCCCTCGACGCGACGGCGGCTGCACCGTATGGGGAACCGCAGGCGCAACATCGTCGTGGCCGGGCTCGGGGACATCGGGGAGCACCTCGCGGTGGTGTTCGCCCGGCGCGGCCACGACGTCACCGTGATGGACGTGTCGCCGGACCGCCTGTCGGCCATTCAGTCCGCCGCGGAGGTCCGGGCCTGTCAGGGGCACGCGGCCGGGGCAGCGGCCCTGAGCCAGGTCGGCATCGAGGACGCGGACCTCTTCGTCGCCACCACCGGTCAGGACGCCGTGAACGTGGTGGCGGCGCTCAAGGCCCGCTCGCTGGGCGCCCGCAAGGCCGCGGCCGTGGTCGAGGAGGTCGAGTACTTCGATGACTGGTCCGGGATCTACCGGGGCTGGCTCGGGATGGACCTCGTCCTCAACACCCGTTTCCTGGTCGCCCACGAGATCCACAAACTGATCCGCACGGGCGGGGCAGTGGCGGTCGAGGACTTCGCCGAGAACCGCATCGAGATGGTCCAGTTCCGCGTGGCGACCGAGACCCCGTGGGTCGAGCGTCCCCTGAACCAGGTCCCCCTGCCCCTCGAATGCCTGGTCGTGGCCATCAAGCGGGGGCGCGGTCTGATCATCCCTCGCGGGGACGACGCGATTCACGTCGGAGACGAGGTCGTCGTCATCGGCCGCACCGAGCAGATCGCCGCGCTCGGTGACGCGCTCGGCCGGGGGCCCTCCGCGGGCCGCAAGACCATCGTCCTGGGTGGCGGAATGGTCGGCTACGTGCTGACGCGGACCCTCCAGGGAGTCGTCCCGGACATCACCCTGATCGAGCGGGACCGCGCCCGCTGCGAATTCCTGGCCCGCGAACTGACGGACGCGACCGTCCTGCACGGCGACGGAACGAGCGCCGACCTCCTCCACGAGGAGGGCATCGAGACGTGCGAGGTCTTCGCCGCGGTCTCGGGCGACGAGGAACGAAACATCATCGCGGCCCGGCTCGCGAAGGAACTCGGGGCCTCGCGGTGCATCGCGCTCGTCTCGCGCCCGTACTACGTCGAGGTCTGCCGGCACCTGGGGCTCGAGGTGGTCCCCGGTCCGGCCCAGATCGTCGAGCGCGAGGTGGTGCGGGCCCTGATGCCGGCCGGGGTCCTGGGGGCAACGCCGGTCATGGGCAGGCTGGCGGAGTTCCTGGAAGTCGTGGTCCCGGCGGGCGCGCGGGTGGCGGGCCAGCGCGTGCGTGATGCGCACTTTCCACGCGGGAGCATGGTTTGCGCCCTCATGGATGGCGCGAAGTTCGTCATCCCTCGCGGGGATACCGTGATCGAGGCAGGGATGCGGGCGGTCGTCTTCACGCTCGCCCAGGTGCGCGCCGACGTGGAACGGCTGTTTCGGACGTGAGGCGATGAGGCCGTCCGTGGTCTTCCGGCACGTGGGGGTCCTCCTGGTCCTCCTCGGGCTCTCGATGCTGGGCGTCGTCCCCGTGGCCTGGCTCCTGGGCGAGCCCGCCGGCATGGTCCACATGGGCGTATCCGCCGCGGTCACGGCCCTCGCCGGGGGCCTTGTGTACCTGGTCGTCCACCGGCGGGCGCTCCCCACGGTTACGAGGCGAGAGGCCTTCGCCATTGTCACAATCGCCTGGGTCCTGACCGGCGCGTTCGGGGCGGTCCCCTACGTCGTGTCCGGGGCGCTGCCGCACCCCGTGGACGCCCTCTTCGAAAGCGTCTCCGGGTTCACGACCACCGGGTCGAGCGTCGTCGCTGCGCCCGAGTCCCTCCCGCGCACCATCCTGTTCTGGAGGTCTCTGACGCAGTGGCTCGGCGGCATGGGTATCATCGTCCTGTTCATCGCGGTCTTCCCGGAACTCGGGGTCGGGGGGCGCTACCTGTTCCAGTCGGAGGTCCCGGGTCCCATCACGGACAGCGTCAAGCCGCGCATCCGCGACACCTCGTCGGCACTGTGGAAGATCTATGTCTCCTTCACCGTGGCCGAGGTCCTGGCCCTGATGGCGTGCGACCTGGACCTGTTCGATGCGACCTGCCACGCCTTCACGACCCTCTCGACCGGCGGCTTCTCGACGCGCAAGGACAGCCTGGCCGCGTTTCCCCCCGCGGCCCAGGTCGTGGCCATCGCCTTCATGGTGGTGGCCGGGGCGAACTTCTCGCTCTACCACACGGCCTTCGCCGGGCGGCCGGGAACCCTCCTGCGAGACCGCGAGGCGCACGCCTACGCGGGCATGCTGGTCCTGGCCACCCTCGCCGTGACCGTGACCCTCGCCTCGCGCCACCACGAGGCGCTCGACGCCCTGCGCCACGGGGCGTTCCAGGTCGTCTCGATGGCCACGACCACGGGCTACGTCACAGACGACTTCAATCAATATCATCCGTTCAGCAAAATCCTCCTGGTGGCGCTGATGTTCGTCGGGGGGTGCGCCGGCTCCACGGCCGGCGGGATCAAGGTCGTCCGCCTGGCGATCCTCGTGAAGGTCCTGCACCGCGGGGTCGTCCGCATGATCCGTCCCCAGGTCGTGAGGCCGATCCGCCTGGGGTCCCGCGTCATCCCCGAGTCCTCGGTCGAGGAGACATCCGGGTTCTTCTTCCTGTACGTGTCCCTGTTCGTGGCCGTGAGCCTGTTCGTGGCCGCGCACGGCCTGGACATGGCCACCTCCCTGTCCTCGGTGGCCGCGACCCTCGGCAACATCGGCCCCGGCCTCGAGCGGGTAGGCGCGGTCTCGCACTACGGGGACCTGCCCGCGACCGTCAAGGTCGCCCTGACCGTGTGCATGGTCCTGGGGCGCCTCGAACTCTACACGGTCCTGGGCCTCCTGTCGCCCGTGTTCTGGCGCAAGTGAATGACCTCCCCCGTCAACGCGGGTCCTCGCGCGGGCGGGTCATCTCGCGTGGGTCCAGGATGTGGTCCAGTTCCTCGCCGGGGAGCAGCCCCTGCTCTCGCGCCAGTTCGCGGACGGTCCGGCCCGTGCGCAGGGCCTCCTGGGCCAGGGCCGCGGCCGCCTCGTACCCGATGAACGGCACCAGGGCCGTCACCAGGCCGGTCGAGCGCTCGACATAGCCCCTGCATACCTCCACGTTCGCCGTGATCCCGTCCACGCAGCGTTCCCGCAGCGTGTCCATCGCCCGGCCGAGGACCTGCAACGACTGGAACAGGTTGAACCCGATGACCGGCTCGAAGGCGTTGAGTTCCAGTTGCCCTGCCTCCGCGGCCATGGTGATGGTCACGTCGTTGCCGATCACCTGATAACAGACCTGGTTCACCACCTCGGGGATCACGGGATTCACCTTGCCCGGCATGATCGTGGACCCCGGTTGCATCGGGGGGAGGTTGATCTCGTTCAGCCCGGCCCGCGGCCCGGACGACAGCAGGCGCAGGTCGTTGCACGTCTTGGACAACTTGACCGCGATGCGCTTCAGGACCCCGGACAACTGGACGAACGACCCCGAGTCGGACGTGGCCTCGACCAGGTTCGGGGAGGTGACGAGCGGCAGGCCCGTGATCTCGACCAGCCGCTCGCGCACCCGGCGGGCATAGCCCTCGAGCGTATTCAGACCTGTCCCGATGGCGGTGGCCCCGAGATTGATCTCGTGCAACAGTGTCGCGGCCTCGCCCAGGCGCTCGATGTCCTCGCCCAGGGTGACCGCGTACGCCTCGAACGCCTGCCCGAGCGTCATCGGCACGGCATCCTGCAACTGCGTGCGCCCCAGTTTCAGCACGTCGCAAAACTCCCGCCCCTTGCGGGCGAAGGCGTCGCGCAGGCTCGTCATCGCGTCCCGCAGGGTCTCGATCTTCCAGATGGTCGCGACCTTCAGCGACGTGGGATACACGTCGTTCGTGGACTGCGAGCGGTTCACGTGGTTGTTCGGGTGGCAGTAGGCGTAGTCCCCGCGCGCGCGCCCCAGGACCTCGAGCGCGCGGTTCGCGATGACCTCGTTCGCGTTCATGTTCGTCGAGGTCCCGGCCCCGCCCTGGATCACGTCCACCACGAAGTGCGCGTCCAGGCGCCCGGCCCGCACGTCCTCGCAGGCGCGGACGATGGCCTCGCCGAGGGTCCGGTCCAGCAGCCCCAGGTCCATGTTCGCGAGGGCCGCGGCCTGCTTGACCGACCCGAGCGCCCGCACCAGCGCGGGGAACTGCGAGATGGGGATGCCCGTGATGGGGAAGTTCTCGACCGCCCGCAGGGTCTGGATGCCGTAGTACGCCTCGGCGGGCACCTCTCGCTCGCCGAGGCTGTCGTGTTCGATCCGCGTCGCCATGGCCGCCTCCTGGCTCCAGGTCTCCTGAAAGCGATACGGTACCACGCCCCCGGACAGGGCACGGGAAGAACGGGACCCAGGCGGGTTTTCTCTTTGACACCACGGGAGGTTGTCCCGTACAGTGCGATCGGGGCGCGGGGCGCGAGCGCGGGAGGCGACGACGATGCTCGGGAAGGGCGCGGTGGTGGTGGCGGCGGTCGCGGCCTGGGCCGCGGCGGGGTGCGGGCCGGCGGGGTCGGGGTGCCCGAGCGACCTCGGGATGCGGGACGTGGTGCGGCCGGACATCGGGCTGGACGTGGGGGGCGCGGACCCGGCGCCCGACGCGATGGACCTCCCGGGAGATGAACCGGCGGTGGACCCGGGCCCCATGGACCCCGGGGACCCAGGAGACCCCGGGGACCCGGGCGCGCCGGACGTCCCGGAGGACCGGCCGCCCGACGGGATCACGCCTCCGGACCCCATCCCGCCCATCACGGAGCCGGTCCCCTTGCGCGTCGGGGTGGCGGTCGTCCCCATGCCGGTCCCGGTGGGCATCAACACCGCGGGCTTCGGGAGCCAGTCGGGCTCCAAGACCCCGTTCACCGTGGACTTCCCGGGAACGGACTCGGTGTACATGCACCCGAACATCAAGGCGGTGTTCGTGGAGGGCGGGATGGGGAGGCTCGTGTTCGTGCGCCTGGACACCGTGGGCATCTCGTCCACGGCGCGCGAGTCCATCCTGATGCGCCTGCTGGCGCGCACGGGGCACGACTTCGGGGACGAACTCGTCATCGGGGGGACGCACACGCACTCGGGGCCGGGCCGGATGATGGTCGGGGCCTTCGAGGTCATCATTGACCGGTTCTTCCCGGAGTTCTACGACCGGATGATGACCGCGGTCGCGGACGCGGTCATCATGGCGTATCAGGACCTGGAGCCGGCCCGCTTCGGGTACGCCTTCGCCCAGGACCACCTGCTGCACTCGGACCGGCGCTGCGAGAACCCGGACACCGAGGCCGGGGACATGCCCCTCTTGCGCTTCGACACCCTGGACGGTCGCACCAGGGCCGTCATCCTGACCTATGCGATCCACGGGACCGTGCTGGGCGCGGAGATGCACCACCTGAGCCAGGACGTGTCCGGGGCCATCGAGCGCAAGGTCGAGGAGGGCTTCGACCACCCGGTCCCGGTCCTGTTCTTCAACTCGTGGGCCGGGGACATGGCCCCGGGCGAGCCGTTGCCGCCGTCTGACCCGGGGCCTTATGCCGTGATCCCCGGCGCCTACACGCAGTGCGAGGGCCTGGGCAACCGCGCGGCCCGGACCGCGTGGGAGGTCCTGCCGACCATCGAGATGCGCGACCACGCGGACCTGTCGTCGCAGACCGTGTGGATCCCCTTGAGCCGCGAGGCCATCGGCTACGGCGAGGGCGAGTTCCCTTACGAGTGGGGCGCGGTCTATTGCGGGGGAGGCGCGGAGGGCCACTGCTGGACCGGCGAGCCGGACCCGGTCCCGGGGATGGACACGGCGTGCCTGTTCTTCCCGCAGGACCTGCCGGCGCCGGACCGGACCCTCGTCACGGTCGGGCGCATCGGGGACCTCGCGTTCGCGACGTTCCCGGGCGAGGCGGTCACCCAGATCGGGATCGACCTGCGTGACGAGGTCGCTCAACTTGCCGGGAGCCCGGACGTGGCCTTCTTCGGATACGCCCAGGACTACACGGGGTACTCGACGCCCGAGTGGGACTGGTGGCAGGGCGGGTACGAGGCCGCGGGGGCGGTCTGGGGACCGAGGCAGGGCGACTACCTGAAGGCGCGCATCCTGGACGCCGCTCGCCTCTTCTTCCACGGGACCCCGCTCCCGTTCACGCCCCCGCCGCCGAGCGTGCCGCCGGACCAGCCGTACGCGAAGCGCGGGGCCACGGGGTCCCTCGACCCCGGCGAGGTCGTCCAGGATGTCGAACCCACGGTCGCGCCCACGGACACCGTGGTCTTTGCGTTCGCGGGCGGGGACCCGTGGCTCGGGACCCCTGTGGTGACAATCGAACGCAAGGAGGGTGACCAGTGGGAGCCCTTCCGGCGCGCGAACGGGACGCCCGTGGACTCGAACGGATACGAGTTCTCGCTGCGGCTCGACCCGGACCCCTCGTACTTCGACGCGCCCCAGGCCACGGCGCGGCGTTTTGTGTGGACCGCGACGCTGCCGGTCAAGCGGGTCGCGGACCAGCGCACGCCCGTCACGCCTGGCACGTACCGGCTCGTGGCCACCGCCATCGTCACCGGGGAGGGCGAGTGCCCTGGAGAGATGTGCATCACGCACACGGTGACCGTGGTCTCTTCGTCGTTTGCGGTGTCTGGCCCTTGAGGCCGGAGGGGGCATGGACGGGCGGACCGTGCCAGTCGAGGGCGCGCTCGACCGCCACACCGTGCCGCAGCGCCACGCCGAGGTCGCCCGCGCCCTGCGCGACCTGCCGCCCGGGGCGGAGGTGCGCCTGGACCTCTCGCGCGTGACCTCGCTCGACAGCGCCGGGGCCGCGTGGTGTCGGGTCCTGGCCGAGGACGTGGCCCGCCGGGGAGGGCGCCTGGTCTTGACCGGGGCCAGCCCCCAGGCCCGCGAGGCCCTGTCCGTTTTCCGGGTGCGCCTGGAACCCCCGCCCCCCCCTGCGCGGAGGCCCGGCCGCCTCGAGCGCCTGGGCGGGGGTGCACACGGGGCGTTCCTGGCCGTCACAGAGTTCTGCGTGCTCGCGGCGGACACACTCTTCTTCGCGGTCGAGGGGCTGTTCCGGCGGGACCGCCGCCGCGTCCGCGGGCACGCGGTCATCGAGCAGATGGTCCGCATCGGGCTC
>FWPU01003514.1_pt1 | contig 39309 bp, 37 predicted proteins | sample 2228361 | NCBI WGS metagenome assembly FWPU01 (sample SAMEA103939777, study PRJEB20133) | metagenome | reverse complement strand
TTGTCCTTTCTGAAGTTAGTTGCTTCCGAAAGTATACACCAGACCTACCTCTTTTCAATTTTACAGAAACAAGTTTACACTAACAAAAAAGCCACGCATTGTCGAAGTGCGTGGCTTTTTTTTTTTTAACTGCCAGCGGCGTAAGCCTTTGCAGGTATCTCGATGTAGCGGTCGGCTTCTTCGGTCTAACTCGGACGACTCATTTGTCCTGTAGAGCCGCCACGCCTGGCAAGACCAGCCCTTCAAGCATTTCGAGCGAGGCGCCGCCGCCGGTGGAGATGTGGGTGATCTTGTCGGCCAGCCCAGATTGTTGGACGGCTGCCACCGACTCGCCGCCGCCGACGATGGTCACCGCGGTGGCCCCAGCCGCCGCCTGTGCAATGGCAAACGTACCTTTGGCAAAGGCGGGAAACTCGAACACACCCATTGGCCCGTTCCAGACAACTGTTTTGGCTGCTTTGATGACTGCCGAATAGTTTGTCGCGGTCTCAGGGCCGATGTCCAGGATGCGCCAGCCGTCTGGGATAGGGCCGACGGCCATCGTCTTGTGCGTGGCCTCGGCCTCGAATTTGTCGGCAATGACCATATCTACCGGCAGGCGGAATTTGGTCCCGGCCTGCTTGAGAATCTCTTTGGCGGTTTCCAGGGCTTCGTCTTCGACCAGCGAGTCGCCCACTGGATAGCCTTGCGCCTTGAAGAAGGTGTTGGCCATGCCGCCGCCGATGAGGATGCTGTCGGCTTTGGTCAGCAGGTTCTTGATGACGCCGATCTTGTCGCTGATCTTGGCGCCGCCCAGGATGGCCACGAAAGGTTTTTCGGGATTGGCTATGGCCTGTCCCAGATACTTGATTTCTTTTTCTAGCAGGAAACCTGCCACAGCCGGCAGAAACCTGGCTACGCCTTCGGTCGAGGCGTGCGCGCGGTGCGCCGAGCCAAAAGCATCGTTGACGTACACATCCGCCAGGCTGGCCAGTTTCCTGGCCATCTCTGGGTCGTTTTTTTCCTCTTCGGGATGGAAGCGGGTATTCTCCAGCAGCAGCACTTCTGCTGGTTGCAGGGCCTGGGCTGCAGATTCAGCCTGCGGCCCGATGCAATCATCGGCGAACAGCACCGGCCTTTTCATCAGGGCGCTTAGGTGAGCCGCCACGGGCTGGAGCGAATACTTCGGGTCTGGGCCGCCTTTGGGGCGTCCCAGATGCGAGCAAAGGATGAGCGCAGCGCCTTGTTCGAGCAGGTAATCCAGGGTCGGCATGGCGGCGCGGATGCGGGTGTCGTCGCCTATTTTTCCTTCTTTGATCGGCACGTTGTAATCCACGCGCACCAGCACGCGCTTGCCCTTTACATCAATGTCGCGAATGGTTTTCTTGTTCATCGTGCTTTCCTTTGGGCTAGTAGTCTTATAGTCTGATAGTCTCATAGTCTGATAGTCTTATGGTCCTCAGACTATTAGACTCTAGACTATCAGACTCTAGACTCATAGTAGAGACTTTGCCATCAATGCGGCCAGGTCTGCCGTGCGAACGGAGTAACCCCATTCGTTGTCGTACCAGGTGACGACCTTGATGAAATTGCTCTTTTCCTTGCCGAGGACGCTGGTGAATGGCAGGTCCACGGAGGAAGAGTGCGGGTCGCCCTTGTAGTCGATGCTCACCAGCGGTTCGTCCACGGCTTGCAGGATGCCCTTGAAGCGCGGCAGTTTGGCTGCTTCGCGGAAGGTCTGGCGCAACTCCTCGGTCGTGATTTCCTGCTCGATTTCGGCGGTGAAATCTACCACGGAGACTGTGGAGGTGGGAACGCGCAGGGCGTAGCCATCGAATTTTCCTTTGAGGTCGGGAATGACCAACGCCAGCGCCTTGGCCGCGCCGGTAGTGGTGGGGATGATGCTCATGGCGGCCGCGCGCGCCCGGCGCAGGTCAGAATGTGGCAGGTCGAGGATCTTCTGATCATTCGTATAGGCATGGACGGTGGTCATGAAGCCGCGCCGGATGATGAAGTTGTCATGCACTACTTTGGCGGCTGGCGCCAGGCAGTTGGTAGTGCAGGAGGCGTTCGACACCACGTGATGAGTCTTGGGGTCATACTTGTCCTCGTTCACGCCAAAGACCACAGTCAGGTCTTCGCCTTCGGCTGGCGCAGTGATGATGACCTTCTTGGCGCCGCCCTTGGTGATGTGATTTTCGGCGCCCTTGACCATCTTGCCTTTCTTGTTGATGCCGTCTGACTTGATGGTGAAGATGCCGGTGCCTTCGATGACGATTTGCACGCCCAGGTCGCCCCACGGGATGGCGGCCGGATCGGTTTCCTTGAAACCCTTGATTTTCTTGCCGTCGATGAGCAAGCCATCCTCTACAACCTCCACCGCGCCGCCGAAGCGGCCATAGTTCGAGTCGTATTTGAGCAAGTGGGCCATGGTCTTCAAGTCGCCGATGTCGTTGAACGCCACCACTTCCAGTTCATTCGGATAGTAATCACGAATGGCTTTCAACACCTGACGGCCAATACGGCCAAACCCATTGATACCAACTTTGACAGTCATGAGAAACCTCCAAAAAGTAGGATTGTTGAATGGTCGAAACTAATTGTTAATTTTATCACAATCAGATCGTTTCGCTAATCGAGCAAGGGGCCAGTGCGCTCATAGTACAGGTCCATGATGATTTGCGCCAGTTTGACCGTGTCGTGCCGTCCTGGCTGTTCTGGGTCTACCAGGTCGGCGGTGTACAGGCGCGCATCCCGGCGCGAGGCTGCATCTGCTTGCACCCATTGGGAGGAGTCTGGCAGGCGGCCCTCGTAGTTGTCGTTGCACAGCACGATGTCGAACAAATCTTCGCCAATATGTTCCTCCAGTGCGCGCACGTGATCGTAACAGGAATACGAGTTGGTCTCGCCGGCCTGGGTGGTGAGGTTGCACACATAGATTTTGAGTGCCCGGCTGGTGCGCAGGGCGGCGGCCAGATCAGACACCAGCAGACTGGGCAGCAGACTGGTGTACAAACTGCCCGGCCCGACCAGGATCAAATCTGCATTGAGCAGCGCCTGGATGGCCGGCGGAAAAGCCGGGGCGTTGTTCGGCTCGAGCCAAACCCTTCTCACTTGCCCAGATATCTTTGGAATACGGCTTTCGCCTTTCACACGTACCTCGTTGATGGTGTAGGGCAGGCGCACATCGGCTACTAGTTTTACATCATGTAATGTTGCTGGCAATACCCGTCCATGCACCGAGAGAACGCGCCCCGATTCGGCTACCGCCTCCTCGAAACTGCCGGTCAGGTCGCTCAGGGCTGAAATGAACAGGTTGCCGAAAGAATGTCCGTCCAGCCCAGGCGCGCCACTAAAGCGATATTGGAACAACTGCGTCAGCAGGGCCTCATCGTTGGACAGTGCTGCCAGGCAATTACGGATGTCGCCAGGCGGTAGGATGCCCAGGCTTTCGCGCAGTTGCCCGGAGGAGCCGCCGTCATCAGCAACCGTCACGATGGCCGTCAGGTTGTGCGTGTGCTCTTTCAGACCGCGCAGCAAGGTAGATAGTCCATGCCCGCCACCAATGGTTGTTACGCGCGGGCCGCGCCCTCGCCGACGGTAATCTGCCAGTTGATCCACGATATGCGTGCCGGGGCGCATAAAGGGCCGCATCAGGGCGCGGTTGAGTTCCCAGATGCCGTAAGCAAACATTCCCAGCCCTAACCCGCTAAAGACGATCGCGCGCATCCAGCGCGGCAGGAAGCGCAGCGAGGCATAAGAAAGAAACAGCAGCAGGGTGGGATTGGTCGACTCCATGCGATATAGGTCGAGCAAGAACAAGGCCAGGCCTACCCCTAGCAAGGTCATACCCAAGAGCGCCAGCAAGAACCAGCGTTTTACCCCTAATCCAGGCGTAAACCAGCGCAGAAAACGCCGTAAGCGATAGTAACCGGGAAAGTATGGCATTCGATAGGCGAGGAGTTTGGCAGCGATTCGGGCAAACGTCGTCCGACTTTTTACTCGCGTCTGAGACGAGTGCCGCAGGCGCGGCAGAAACGGTCGCCGGGCTGAGCGCGCTTTCCGCATTGATGGCAATGCACTTGCTCTTTGTTGTTTTCTTTGGCCCGTGTATCGTGACGGTGATGGGACGTTACTTTACTCTTACTGGTCTGCCAAAAATAAAGGCCTCCGCCTGCAATCAACAGCAGACCCAGCCCGCCCAAGATGTAGGGGAAATAGTTGTTCAGCGAAACCCGGCCGGGTGTCTTTTCATCTACCGTTCCAGGTTCCAGCGGTTGGACAGAGGCGCTCAACCGTTCGGTGGTCTTGGTATAAGTCACTTCGACCGACTCTTGTTGCCCGACTTTCAGGTTGTCTTTACTCCATTGTAAATAGGTCTCGCCGTCGCCAGTGGGCGGCATTTTCAGCATGGTCGGCTGTGTGTCTACGTCGGTCGTATCAAGCGGCACGCGCAGGCCAACTGCCAGCGCAGCGACCGCATAGTCCCCTGGCCAGAGATAAGTGAATTTTCGTTGCAAGCCATTGCGTTGCAGAGGCGCATAATACTCCAAGCGATAGGTCGTGGCTGTTTCCAGCGTCAGCGTCACCTTCTTCCAGGTTGAGTCTATGACTGTTTCCTGGTAAGGGATGGTGAACAAGGCTCCGTCTTGTTCCTGCGCAACGGCGATTACTTCGGCATCGCCAGGAACGCGCAGGTTCAAATCTTGGGGCAGGATGGTTGCCGGCGCTGCGCGGACATCATAGATGACCAGCATCTTGGGCTGGTCGAATTCCGGCCACATTTGAACGAAAACAGTGTCCAGCGCAACTTCTCCTTGTGCGCTGGCGGTAGGGGGAAGGAAGAGCAAAGCCAATGAAAGGGCAAATATGAGCCACTTGCGCATGACGCCTCCAAGAAGATAATCTGCCATAATCTTACCATCAATGCGCGTCTAGCGCGACCGCTTGACTGGCGCGAATCAAGTCCCAACAGATACGATTGCAGGGCGTTGCAATGCCTAGCCGTTCCCCCGCCTGCGTGATGGCCCCGCAAATGGCGTCTATCTCGGTGGGTGCGTTACGCTGCATATCCTGGAGCATGGAAGAAAGATTTTCGGCGGTCTTGTGCGCCACTGCCTCGGCGGCTGTCACAGCATCGTCGAATGGCAGATGGATTTCCTGCGCCTGAGCGACGGCCATCGCTTCTTGCGCCAGTTGTCTCATCAAACGACGCGCCGCCGGCCGCCGCAACAACTCGCCGTTGGGGACGCGCAGCAGCGCCGTCAACGGGTTGATAGCGGCATTGATAACCAATTTGCCCCACACCAGCGACTCCGCTTCGTCCACTACCTGGACCTGGAAACCTGCTTCCGTTAAAGCGGCCGGCAGCCATCCCAGACGGGGATGCGTCTCCAGCGAGACGAGGCCCTCCCCTCCCAGGCGCGCCAGGCCGGGGCGGAGCAAGGTCGCTCCGGTGGTGGTTACGCCCAGGGCAACGCGCGGCAGGCCCAGGCGGAGTCCGAGCGTTTCGCGGTTGCCCAGTCCGTTTTGGAGGCTCAGCGCCACGCCGTCTTCGGTCAGGCAGTCTGCCAACTGTTGGGCGGCGCGCTCCGTTTGCCAGGCCTTGACCAGCACCAGTGCGTATTTGGCCGGCCGGCATTGGGCCGGGTCGTCTGTTGCCAGGACAGAAGCAGAAAGTTCGCGGCCGTTCGCCTCCAACAGCCGCGCGCCGTTGGTGCGCAGCGCGGTCAGGCCGTCTTGCCAGGTGCCGAGCATGGTGATGGCATGACCCGCCGCCCCCAGCCGGGCCGCAAACAGGGTAGCCAACGCCCCGCTGCCGACAATGAGGACAGGTTCTTTCTCCATGCTACCTACCTACATACCTGTATACCTGTATACCTGTATACCTGTGTACCTGTGTACCTGTGACCTGTATACCTCACCTTGTATACCTCACCTACCTGCGTACGATTGCCATAAACGCTTCCCACTCTTCCTCCGGCATCTCGATAGTATGCTCGGCGGCCGGGAAGGCGCGCATTTGCACATCTTCGAGATAATCGCGGAAAGCGCTTTGCATGGCAGCGTGGAAATTGGCATATTGTTTGACGAATTTGGGCGTAAAGCGGTCGAACAGACCGAGCAAGTCATGGGTGACCAGCACTTGCCCGTCACAGCCGGGGCCTGCGCCGATGCCGATGGTCGGAATGCTGAGTTGTTTCGAGATGAATTCCGCCAGGCGCGCCGGCACCGATTCAAACACCAGGCTGAAACAACCGGCTTCCTCTAGCAAAAGGGCGTCTTCCAACAGGCGATGGGCAGCCTGGGCCGTTTTGCCTTGCGCGCGGAAGCCGCCCAATTGGTGAACGGATTGCGGCGTGAGGCCCAAATGCCCCATGACCGGAATGCCGGCGCCCACAATGGCGCGGATGGCCTCGGCGCGCTCGCGCCCGCCTTCGAGTTTGACTGCATCCATGCCGCCCTGTTGCAGGAAGCGGCCGGCGTTGCGGAGCGCCTCTTCTATAGAAGTCTGATAAGACATGAAAGGCATATCGCCAATGCGCAGGGCAAACTTGGCCCCCCGCGCCACGGCGCGGCAGTGATGCAGCATGTCTTCCATGGTGACCGGCAAGGTGTTTTCGTAACCCAAGACGACCATGCCGAGCGAATCGCCGACCAGAATGGCATCTACCCCGGCTTGATCCATAGCCATGGCAGTGGGGTAATCATAAGCGGTCAACATGGTGATGGGTTCGCCGTGTCCCTTCTTTTCGCGGAACGTGAGCGTCGTCACCTTCTTGCGCGCCGATGCAGAGAAAGTAGTTGGTGCAGTGGTAGACATGGTACCCTCCAAACAGGTAGAGTCCGCTTTGGCCCTGCCCCCTGAGATCGGCCAGGGGCGTTTACATGGAAAAAGCCCTGTTGGGCATTTTGCCGTGGCGTTCTCGATGGATACGCGCGGCGCTTTGATTATTCCACAAAAGTCCGTTTTCGCCTATAATACATTTGGCGCTTTTCGCCATTTTGGCACAGGCTGATTGTCAATTTCTATCAATTTTCGAGGAGACTCCCATGCGAAAAATCTTTGGTTTCCTGATTGGGCTGCTGGTGGGCGGCTTGGTGGGCGCTACGCTGGCCTTGCTTTTGGCGCCCGAATCGGGTGAGGAGTTGCGCGGTCGCATCCGTGAGCGCGGACAGAACTTCTTGGGCGAGATCAAACATGCCGCCGATTCGCGCCGCATCGAATTGCGCGACCGTCTGGACGCACTGCGCGCCCCGCGAGAGTGATGCCGTATTACGCATTGCTCGACAGCCTCTCGTAAAATTCTTCTACCTTTTCCATGTTGCGTGCGTACTCCGCCCGCGACGCAACGATACTCTGATTCAGACCTGCGGCTTTCTTCCGCAGGTCTTCTCTTTGCAAAGCCAGCAGGATGCCTTCCGCAATGGAATGCGGATCGCCTGAATTGATCAACAGGCCGTTTTCACCGTCTGTAATCCATTCGCGAATCGATTCCAGATCGCCGGCGATGGGGAAGCATCCGCAGGCCATACCTTCGAGCAAGGAGTTGGGTGTGCCGTCATGGACGCTGGGAGAGACCAACACTGCCGCCCGGCGGAAAACGGCGGCCATTTGTTCGTGCGGCAGGGGAGGCAGCAATTCCACCGCATGACTGATGCCAAGCCTTTCGATCCATTGGATGGCTTGCCTCTCTCCGGCCATAGCGGCGCACAGAAAACGCGCACGGGGGACGACCTGCAGCACCAGCGGGATGGCCTGGAAGAAAGCGTCGTTGCGCACATAGGCGCGAAAACCGCGCGGGTTGACGATGACCGGCTCGTTCACTGTTTTCTGTGGGGGGTAAAATATGTCTGTGCGGATGCCGCCGTTGCCCGGAGCGACCAATGTAGGTTTATCATGCTTCAGTCCCCATTGCTGTGCCAGGCGAAGGTCACGCCGGCAATCGGTGTGCAGGGCGTCGGCCACCTGCATTGTCCAGCGGGTGTAATGACGCATCAGCGGCGCAGAATGGGCATGCAGGGTAAAGTCATTGCCCCACACGGAGACCAAGAGATGGATGCCTGTGTAGGCTTCGGCAGCCAACATGCCCTCGTAAGGGATGCGCATGGCATGGATCAAATCGGGTTGGACGCGCTCGATGACGGCGCGCAAGCGGCGGGCAGCGCGGGGGATCGTCAGGGGGCCGAGAAGATGCCGAATAGCAGCGCGCACTTTGAGGGCCTGGGAAGAGGCGGGTCGAGAAATGGACGAAGAGGGCGGCCGTTTCGTCTCGCTGAAGGCTACCGGCATGAAGTCCAAACCTTTCAAGTTCAGCGCAGGCTGGCAGGCAAAAGTAGAGGCTAGGTAGACTTCCTGTCCGCGCTCGATGAAATAGCGTATCCATTGAAGAGCAATAGGAGAGCGGCCGTCGGCCACGAAGAGCAGGCGCATGGCCGCATTATCTCATAAGAGTCTGCTTTTTGTCATTGCTGATTGGCGCGGGACATAGTATAGTTAAGGCGAGGTCGCTTCGATGAGTAAAGGTCATATTCTGGTTGTGGAAGACAATCTCGATAACTATGAACTGGTGCGCTTCATTTTGGAGCGCAACGGTTATGACACGTTCCTGGCAGTCAATGGGCAGGATGGGGTGGCAGCCGCGCGTTTGCAGCAGCCGGATTTGATTTTGATGGATTTATCGCTGCCGGGCCTGGACGGTTGGGATGCGACCTTTCAGATCAAGAGCGATCCGCGCACCAAAGACATCCCGCTGCTGGCGTTGACCGCGCACACGCTTCCTTCGGATCGTAAGCGAGCCCTGGAGGTTGGCGTGGACGGTTACTTGACCAAGCCTTTCGAGTTGAGCGACCTTGTGGAGGCTGTGAATGAGGCTATCCAAAAAAAGAGAAGGGGAGAAAGTATGTCATCGAACGACCAATTGGTGGTATATTAAGCGGGTTTGCTTGTGCAAAAAATCACAAAATATGCGAGGTGGATGAACATGAAACAAATCTGTGTGGTCGGCGTCGGATACGTTGGCCTGGTAACGGGCGCTTGTTTTGCCGATTTGGGGAACCGTGTCATTGCTCTGGATGTGAACGAAGAGCGCATCGAGGGGCTAAAGAAAGGCGTTATGCCGATTTATGAGCCGGGTCTGGAAGAGTTGGTGGCTCGCAACGTAAAGGCCGGCCGGCTTTCCTTCACTACGTCTTATCAGGAAGCGATGAAAGAGACGGAATTCACCTTCATCGCGGTTGGAACGCCTTCGGGGGTGAACGGCGAGGCGGATTTGCAGTATGTGGCTGCGGCGGCGCGTTCGATTGCGGAGAATATGACTGCTCCGATGATCATCGTCAACAAGTCTACCGTTCCGGTCGGGACCGGCGACTGGGTGGCCGACATCGTGAAGGATGCCCAGCCCAAGCCGGTGGACTTTTGGGTCGTTTCTTGCCCGGAATTCCTGCGCGAAGGTTCTGCCATTGGCGATTTCATGAATCCGCATCGCACTGTTTTAGGCTCCATGCACCGCGAGGCGGCCGAGAAGGTGGCTCAACTTCACCTGCCGTTGCGCGCGCCCATCGTCATTACCGACCTACGCACGGCAGAGATGATCAAGTATGCTTCCAATGCCTTTTTGGCGACGAAGATTTCTTTCATGAACGAGATTGCCGATATTTGCGAGGCGCTGGGGGCCGATGTGAAGGAAGTGGCGGCCGGCATGGGGTATGATGTGCGCATCAACCGTCACTTCTTGGATGCCGGCTTGGGATGGGGCGGTTCTTGTTTTCCCAAAGATGTCATGGCGCTGGCTTATATGGCGGAGGAAAAGGGCTTGCAGCCTCGTTTGCTGAATACGGTCATGGAAATCAATTACAACCGCCGCAAGCAGGCCGTGATGCACTTGGCGGCCATGACAGGCGGTTTGAAAGGAAAAACCATTGGCCTGTTAGGTCTGGCTTTCAAGCCCAATACCGACGATATGCGCGATGCTCCGTCCATCGAAATTGCCCAATCGCTGACGGCGTCCGGCGCCAAAGTCCGCGCCTATGATCCGGTAGCGATGAAGGTGGCGCGCGCCATTTTGCCGGCTGTCGAAATGTGCGACGACCCCTACACGATGGCAAAAGGTTGTGATGCGCTGATGATCAATACCGAGTGGAACGAATTCAAGCAGTTGGACCTGGAAAAGATCAAAGGCCTGTTGAAGCAACCGATCATCTTCGATGGACGCAATATCTATGAACCCGAAGTGATGAAGAAGATGGGCTTCATCTATCGCGGTATGGGACGCGGGTTCAACGGCAATGGGCAGGCAGTCGAATAGTCGTATAGATGACCACTCCCCCCATTTGTGACTATACCGGCTCCGATTATCAGACTTCCTTCTGGGAGCAGGGCGGGCGCGAGTACGAAGACCGCGCCGAAGCGATTGCGCTGAGACATTTGCTGCCCAAGAGTGGCAAGTTGATGCTGGAAGTGGGCGCCGGCGCAGGCCGCAACACGCCACGCTATGCCGGCTTCGAGCGCGTGGCGTTGGTGGATTATTCTCTTACCCAACTCGAACAGGCGCAGGCGCGGCTAGGGCGCTCTGACCGCTATCTCTACGTCGCGGCCGACGCCTATCGTCTGCCGTTCGTGGATGGTTTGTTCGACGGCGCGACCATGATCCGCACCCTGCATCACATGGCCGATGCGCCCAGGGCGCTGGCTCAAGTGCGTTCGGCGTTGCAGCCGGGCGCGGTCTTCATCCTGGAATTTGCCAACAAGCAAAATATGAAGGCCATCTTGCGCTATCTGCTTGGCCAACAGACCTGGAGTCCCTTCACCCGCGAGCCGGTCGAGTTTGCGGCGTTGAACTTCGACTTCCATCCGGCTGCGGTCAAGGCCTGGTTGACGGAAGCAGGCTTTCGGGTGGAAAAGACGCGCACCGTCTCCCACTTCCGGCTGGCGCCGCTCAAACGTCTTATCCCGGCTTGGTTGCTGGTCAGGTTGGACGGTCTCGTTCAATGGACGGGAGCGTTATGGCAGTTGACACCTAGCGTTTTCGTGCGCGCCAGGGCCAAAGGAGAAGTGGTTGCGCATACTCCCCCAACCGATGTTTTGCGCTGGTTCAAATGTTTGTCTTGTGGGCATACGCCGTTGGAACGAAGCGGCGAGGCCCTGGTTTGCCCGGCCTGCGCCGCCCGCTGGATTGTGCAGGGGGGGATTTATGACTTTCGACAATAAGCGATATTGCCAAACGTAAGGGAGCGGCTGGCTTTTATCCCACCACTCGCATTTCGCGCGGCATGTCGCTTAGGCTTTCACAGCCGTCTTCAGTCACCAGCATATTGTCTTCCACGCGTGCGCCATTTTGGCCTGCCAGATAGATGCCTGGCTCCACGGTGTAGGTCATGCCGGGGGCCAACAATTGCTGGTTGTCGCCGCGCATATACGGTTCTTCGTGCGCTTCCATGCCGATGCCGTGGCCGGTGCGATGGGTAAAGAATTTCCCATACCCCGCTTCTTCGATGATGGTGCGCGCGGCGCGATCTACCTCGGCGCAGGGGACGCCTGGCCGTCCGGCCGCTCGTCCGGCTGCGTTGGCTTGCTGGACGACGCGATGAATGTGCGCTGCTTCCTCGCTTACCTCTCCCACTGCAAAGGTGCGTGTCAGGTCCGAGATATAGCCATCTACGCTGGCGCCCCAGTCGATGACCAGCAAATCGCCGGGCTGCAATTGGCGCGCGCTGGGCGAAGCGTGGGGATTGGCTGCATTCGGCCCGCCAGAGACAATGGGCGCAAAAGGCAATTCTGGCTCGGAGCCATGACGAAACAGTTGCAGAGTCAATTCGCGGGCCAATTCTTTCTCGGTCATGCCGATGCGGATGAGCGGCAGCGTGGCTTCCAACGCCGCTTGCGCCGTCTGGACGGCTTTACGCATGGCTTCCACCTCCTGCGGCTCTTTTTGCAAACGCAGAGAAGTTAGGATGTGGCCGGCGTCGACGAACTCGGCGCGCGGGGCTGCGGCTTGCAGGAAGCGATACTCTAGCAGCCGCATTCGCCCCGCCTCGACGCCCACCCGCTTCGCTCCCAGACCCAGGGCCTGCGCGGCGCTCCGAAAGGCTTTTTCCCATTCTGACGGCGACTCGCCGTAAGCGAAAGCCTGCACAGGATAAGGCATCTGCTCGACCTTGAGCATTTCCAGTTCTGGCAACACCATAGCAGGCGTCTGGCCTGCGGCGACCAAAAAAACGACCGGGCGTTCCATCAGGTGAAAGTGAGCGCCGGTCAAATACGTCAGGGTAGGGCCTGGGTTCAGGGCAACGGCAGGTAGACCCGAGGTCCGCAGCGAGGTGGAAAGTTTTTGCAGGCGGGCAAGGGTCATTCGGCCTCCGGAGAATGATACGGTTCGGTGAAATATGCCCGAATCAGCCAATCGGCTATGGCGGGAAAGGTGTTTTCACCCCAGATGACCAGGTTGAACCACCAGGGGATGACCACGCTGCGGCGCGGACGACGAGCCAGTTCCACCACGCGCCGGGCAACCTTTTCGGATGGCATGAAGATACGTTTGAAGGGGTGCAGCCGCTTGTGCAGTTGGAAATCGGCCCCCCAGCCAAATTCGGTGTGCGCCGGGCCAGGGTAAATGCCGGAGACGTGAATGCCAAAGGGGGCTACTTCCCGCCGCAGGGCATCGGTAAACCCGCGCACGCCGAACTTCGAGGCGGCATAGACCGTGTAGGTGGGCGCGGCAATACGCCCCGCTACCGACGACATGTTGATGATATGCCCTTGCCGCCGCTGAAGCATGTGCGGCAAGATGGCGCGCGTGACCTGAATCATGCCGACCAGGTTGACCTGAATTTGGGTCTCGATCTCCCGCTCTGGTTCCAGGTTTTCCAGCCAGTCCAGGCGGCCGAAGCCGGCGTTGTTGAAGAGGATGTCTACCTGCTCATAGACTTCCAGGACGGTTTGTGTCATCCACTCGATTTCAGCGCGTTGTGTCACGTCTACCGGCACGGCCAGCGCCTCGCCGCCTTTGCTTTGGATTTCCTCGGCCAGGGCTTGCAGGCGGTCCAGGCGGCGGGCGGCCAACACTACCTTGCAACCCGCTTGTGCAAACAAGTGCGCTGCATCGTGGCCAAAGCCCGACGAAGCGCCGGTAATCAGCACCACCTTGTCTTTGAGGTCTATCATGCAGCCTCCTGAGAGTTTTTATTCCTCTTCTGGCTCTTGCGCCTCGTATCGGTTTTGTTTGCGTGGACGAGGCGGCGGGATGACCGCCTCAGGCGCAAGCGCCACTTCCAGCACCTGATCCATGTGTGTAACCGGAATGATGTTCAGAGCGTGGCGGGCTGTCTTGGGAACATCCCACAGGTCCTTCATGTTCTTTTCGGGCAGCAAGATGGTCTTCAGCCCAGCGCGGTGCGCCGCCAGCACCTTTTCACGCACGCCGCCAATGGGTAGGATGCGTCCGCGCAGGGTGACCTCGCCCGTCATGCCTACATCGCGGTAGACTGGTCGGCCGGTGAGGGCGGATGTCATGGCTGTGGCGACCGTGATGCCGGCCGATGGACCGTCTTTGGGGATGGCGCCTTCTGGCATGTGGACGTGGATATCCATGCGGTCGAAGACTTCGAGTTCGATGTCGAACTGCGCCGCGCGCGACTTGACATACGTCAGGGCCGCTTGTACCGATTCTTGCATCACCTCGCCCAGTTGGCCGGTCATTTGCAGATTGCCTTTGCCTTCCAACACGGCCACTTCTACCGGCATGATTTCGCCGCCGTTTTCCGTCCATGCCAGCGACTGCACTACCCCTACTTCGTCTTGTCGTTCGGCCTCGCTGGCAAAGAACTGTTGTGGGCCAAGGAATTTCTCGACCGCTTCTGGGGTGACGACGAGCGGATATTTTTTCTGTTCCGCTTTCAAGCGCGCCACTTTGCGGCAAATGCGCCCGATTTCGCGTTCCAGGTTGCGCACGCCGGCCTCGTAGGTATACTCGCGGATCAGTTTTTGCAGCGCGGCGGTCTCGAAGCGTAAGTGAATGTCTTCGATGCCATTCTCTTCCATCTGGCGGGGAATGAGATAACGGTTGGCAATCTCCAGTTTCTCCTCTTCGATGTAGCCGGGGAACTCGATGACTTCCATACGGTCGAGCAAGGCCGGTGGGATGGTAGATAGGGCATTGGCTGTGGTGACGAACATCACTTTCGAGAGGTCGAAGTCCAATTCCAGATAATGGTCGCTGAAGGCAAAGTTTTGCTCTGGGTCGAGGACTTCGAGCAGTGCCGAAGCGGGGTCGCCGCGAAAGTCGGAGTACAACTTGTCTATTTCGTCCAGCATGAAGAGCGGGTTGCCCGTGCCGGCGCGTTTCAAGGTTTGGATGATGCGCCCTGGCAGGGCGCCGATGTAGGTGCGGCGGTGGCCGCGAATTTCGGCCTCATCGCGCACGCCGCCCAGCGAGACGCGCACGAACTTGCGCCCCAGCGCCTCGGCAATGGAACGCCCCAGCGAGGTCTTACCTGTTCCCGGCGGACCTACGAAGCACAGGATGGGCTGGCGTTCCTTCTTGGGCTTGAGCGACCGCACGGCAATATATTCCAGGATGCGTTCTTTGGCTTTCTTCAGGCCGTAGTGGTCGCGTTCCAGAATCGCCGCCGCGTGTTTGACATCCAGGTTGTCTTCGGTGAACGTCGTCCAGGGCAGGTCTAGGATCCAATCGATGTAGGTGCGGATGATGCCGACTTCTGGCGCCATGGGCGGCATTTGATTGAGGCGCTCGATTTCTTTCAGGGCTACTTTCTTTGCTTCTTCGGGCAGGTTGGCCGCTTCTACGCGCTGTTTCAATTCATTCACATCGCGCGTCCAAATGTCGCCCTCGCCCAATTCGGTTTGGATGGCTTTCATTTGTTCGCGCAAGTAGAATTCGCGCTGGCTGCGGTCCACCTCCGATTGCACCTTGTTGTGGATGTCCTCTTCCAGTTCCAGCACGTCCAATTCTTCGGCCAGCAGGCGGTTGATGCGCTGTAAACGTTTGATGGGATTGGTGATCAACAACAGTTCCTGCTTTTCGATGTAGTTGAGCGACAAGGCGGTGGCTATCATGTCTGCCAGCCAGCCGGGTTCGGTGATGTTGAGCGCAAACAGATGGGCTTCTTCGGGGATAGAACGGTCCAACTGCACGCAGCGTTCGAACAGATTTACTACCGAGCGCATCAAGGCTTCGACGCGCCGATCCATTTTTTGCGGCTCCAGAATGGGACGGGCGCGTGCCACCATATAGGGCCGCGTGCGCAAGAACTCGACAATTTCGACGCGCCGGCGTCCCTGCACCAGCGCCGAATGAGCGCCGTCGGGCATCGAAAGCAAACGTCCAATGGCCATCTCCACACCAATCGGCAAGAAGTCATCTGTGTTGGGTGTCTCGATTTCAGGGTCGCGTTGGGTGAGGCCGATGACAGTTTGGTCCTTCCTTTGCGCTTCCTGGATGGCCCGTAGAGAGACCTCGCCTCCTACGAAGATGGGCGAAACCATGCGCGGAAAGACCACCAGATCGCGCAAGGGCAGCACAATGGCTGTGATCAGACCGTCTGCGTCTGGCGTCATGGTAGGAATGCGGTATAGTTCTTCTGTGCGCTGCGAAAGCGCCAGGTTGAAATCGTCTTCTATGTCGTCCCAATCAGTGTAATTGTTCATGCGTTATCCGTTACTCGTTTTGGATTTGTTTTGCAGGCGTTCCCAGGCTGTCATCGCTTCGGCTGTGACGAACATCGAACCGGCAGATAGGACAATGCTACCATCTTTTTCGGATAATTCCAATGCCCGGCGGAAGGCTGCCTCCACCGGCTCTACCGCCTCGGACTCCACCCCGGCTTGCTCGGCGATGCGGCAGATTTTCTCCACCTCGAGCGCGCGCGGGTGGTCGGCGCGGGTAGCAATCAACTTTTTGATTTTGGGCTTCATCTCGGCGAACATTCCTGCCAGGTTTTTGTCTTCGGATACGCCCAGCACCAGGTAGACCGGTCGGCCGGGGAAGTAGGTTTCCAGGGTTCGCGATAACTTTGCAAAGGAATCCTGGTTGTGGGCCGATTCGAAGATGACCGGCGGCTCGCGGCGGGCAACCTCGAAGCGTGCGCGCCATTTCACGGCGGCAAATCCCTTGTGGATGGCCTCCTGCGGTACATTCAATCCGCTTGCTTGCAGGGCCGCGTAGGCAGTGGCGGCGTTCTCGACTTGATGGCTGCCAAGGAGAGGAATCCTCAGCGATAACGGAGGCAGGCTGCGGGTGGCAAGATGCGGGGCCTCCGCTGCGGGGACGTGTCGAAGGTCCCAGACGCGGAGCGTTTGTCCATCCAACGAATGGGAAAGCGACTCGAAGCCAATATCCCGCCCGACCAGGGTAAAGTCACAGCCGCGTTCTTTTGCAACCTCGACCAGCACATTCAGGGCCTCGTCTTTTTGTGGCGAGGAAACGACCGGTATGCCGGGTTTGATGATGCCGGCTTTTTCACGCGCGATTTTGGCAAGCGTATCGCCCAACACCAGGGTATGTTCGAGCGAAAGCGAGGTGATGACCGAAACGCGCGGGCTGACGATGTTGGTGGCGTCCAGCCGTCCGCCCAGGCCAACTTCGATGACGGCGACATCGCATCCCTGACGGGCAAAGTAGAGGAGGCCGAGGGCGGTGGTGATTTCGAAGGTGGTCAGGTACGGGATACGCGCAACGGCGGGTTTGATCTCTTCTACCAGCGCGGCCAGGTCGGCATGTGAGATCGGCTGACCATTGACCTGAATACGCTCGGTGTAATCTTGCAAGTGCGGTGAGGTATATAGGGCGGTCTTGTAGCCGGCGGCTTGCAGGGCCGAGGCGCACAAGGCGCTTACCGAACCTTTGCCTTTCGAGCCAGCCACATGGATGATGGGGTAATTCTGCTGGGGGCCGCCGAGCATCTCCATCAGGGAGAACATGCGGTCGAGGTCGAAGTTGGCTTTGGCCAGTTCGGAGGCGTGTTTGAGGCTGTAATCTACGAAAGAGTAGAGATAGTCGAGGGCAAGGTTGTAGGCGGTTTCAGTGTCCATTGGAGAGATTTTAAATCGTAATTCGCAATTCGTAAATTGAGTTTTCCGCAAAACAGGGTAACTACTCAGCCACTTTTGCAAATACCGCAAATGCAGACCCTAAAGGTCTTTCCCGCAAATCGAAAGGCTGAATTTGCAGGCAGGTCGGGCTTGAAACACATTTTCGATTGCAAAGGAGACCTTTAGGGTCTTGACCTGAGCAGTTACAAAACAGGTTGAATTTTGCCATGAAAACAGATAGAATGAAAGCCAAAGGTGAGTGCGCGTGCATGCACAAGTTGTCAGTGGCGATTGGAGAAATCCACAGATGGCGCAGATTTCCACAGATTTGATGAATTCCACGTTATGGAGGATGTCAGGTGATTGGCTTGCTCACTATCCACCTTCATTTGCCTGGCTGCGCTTCATTGAAGGAAAAGCGCGGGCGCCTCAAGCCTTTGCTCAGTCAGTTGCATAAAAAATTCAACGTATCGGTGGCCGAGATGGCGCGCCAAGATATGTGGCAAGAGGCGGTCATTGCCTGTGCGCTGGTCAATGCAGAGGGGGCGCATATTCAACGTTCTTTGCAGGCGGTCTCGAAATGGTTGAGGGGTAACTGGCCGGATGGAGAGGTGATGGACGAGCGAATCGAGATTGTCTAACGTTTTTGCGAACCTTTCGGGCAAAAAATGTGTTCCTATCCTCAGGAGTGAAAAGTATGAAAATTGCGATCGTGGGAACCGGCGGTGTAGGCGGTTATTATGGCGGTTTGCTGGCCAGGCAAGGTCATGAGGTCGCTTTCCTTGCCAGGGGAGAACACTTGAAAGCCATTCAGCAGAACGGCTTGCAGGTTAAGAGCGTTCATGGGGATTTTCTCGTCCGGCCGGCTCATGCTACCGACGATGTCGCTCAGGTCGGACCCGCAGACCTGGTCATCTTTTGCACGAAAACGTATGCCACCGAGCAGGCTGCTCGTCAGGCGCAACCGCTCGTTGGCGCCGGCACGACGGTCGTGAGCCTGCAAAACGGCATAGACGCTGCCGAACGGATCGGGCATATCCTTGGGATGGAACATGTCATCGGTGGAGTCACCTGGATTTCGTCGGCAGTGGAGTCGCCGGGCGTCATCAGGCAGGTTTCGCAATTTCGCCGCGTCGTGGTGGGCGAGTTGGACGGTTGGGTGACGCCGCGCGTGCAGGCTGTTCACCAGGCTTTCCAGGAAACGGGCGTGACGGCTGAACTCTCGGAAAACATTCTCAAGGTTTTGTGGACGAAATTCGTTTTCATCTCTGCCGCCAGCAGCCTGGGTTCGCTGACGCGCCTGACGATCGGCGAATACCGCTCCGTGCCTGAGGCGCGGGAATTGATGATGCGCTTGATGGAAGAGGTGGAGGCGCTGGCGCGAGCGCAGAAGATAGACCTTGATGAGGATGTGGTGCAAAAATCTCTGGAATTCATTGACAATGCAGCCCCCACCATCAAGGCTTCCATGCAATTGGATGTGGAGGCCGGCCGCCCGTCTGAGATCGAAGCGATGATCGGTGTCATCGGGCGCAAGGGACGCGAGTTAGGCATCCCTACGCCGGTGGCCGACTTCGTCTATGCCGTTTTGCTGCCCATCGAGTTGAAAGCGCAAAAAGGACGGTCATATGGCTGAGATTGGTTGCGTGAGAATTTTTATCGAAAATTTATTGACTTTTAGGACGTGAATTTGTACAATTTGCAAAGGAGACCTTTAGGGTCTTGATCTGAGTTTTTCGATTGTAGCCAAGTAGCCTTTGCCTGAAAATTGTATTGCCCAAGATGAAACTTTTATCACCGGGTATGATTCTGGTATCGTTTCTACGGCAAGTGCGCATTTGCAGTGCAAAGGCGTGTCATGTGGACGTCGTGGAACATGTTTGCTTGTTTCAAGACGTCTTTTATTTTCATTAGGAGTGAAGTCATGAGTGAGCCTTTATTGGTAGAGATTATCGCTTATGCACCCACTGCTTTTTATCATTGCACGCATTGTGAAATTGCCTGGCGTGAGATGGGCAAGTCGAACCGCGTGCAACAGGAACAATTGGAGAGCAGCCTGCCAGCCGATTTGCAGCGCGAGTACCTGGCGGTCTCGAATTGGGTCAAAGAGATGTTTCGGGTTCACTGTGACCGCCTCGTAGTCAACGTGATCGATGCGGCCTCTGTGGAGGGTGCGTTCAAGTCCTTGCGTTATAACGCCCGGCGGTATCCCGCGATCATTATCAACCGACGCAGCCGGTTCGTGGGGAACGATGCCCTCTCACGAGCGGCAGATGAAATTGCCCATCTGCTAGGCCAACAGGAAACGATAGCGCAGCCCGCGTAAGGTGCGAATGATGCGGCGCAGAAAGGAGGTTTATAGAGCAATCCTATCCATTCATGACCATGGCGCTCACGCAGGATGGCGGCGTGAGGAGAATATTATGCGCCATCGAATAAAATTCGCTCAAAGGAGAATGTATTTTTATGAACACTCTATGGCTTGTCGTTCTTTCGGCGATTGTCATTTATGTGGCATATAACTTCTATGCCAAGCGGATTGACCGAGAGGTCATCCAATCGGATGCGAAGAAAGCCACACCTGCCAAGATGTACATGGACGGCGTGGACTTCATGCCCACCAGCCGCAACGTGCTGTATGGCTATCACTTCAAGTCCATTGCGGCGGCGGGGCCGATCGTGGGGCCGATCACGGCGGCGAACATCTGGGGATGGGCGCCGGCTTTGTTGTGGCTGCTTCTTGGCGTTTCGTTCATTGGCTGGGTCAGCGACTATACTGCCATCATGGTCGCAGTCCGCAACGATGGCAACAGCCTGAGCGCCATCAGCCACAAGTTGATTGCGCCGCGCACCCGTTCGATCCTGTTCGTGTTCATCTTCTTCTACCTGCTGCTGGTGGCTGGCGCGTTCATGGGCATCATGAGCGCTCTGATGGCTGCCCGCCCGGATGTGCCGTTTGGCATTCTCATGCTGGGCATCATGGGCTTCCTGGCTGGTCAGATGCTCTACAAGTGGAAGATGGACTTGATTGTAGTAACCGCGATTGTCGTGATCGTAACCATTGCGGCGATTGTGTTGGGTCCCTTTGGGGCGACGGTCAATCCTGAAACCAAAGCCATGCAGTGGGTGGGTCCCATCAACGGCGCTGTGACAGCGTTCAACGGTGCGGTCAACAAGATTACCGGCGGCAATGCGGTGATGGTGGTCTACGACCCGACCAACGCCGATCCGCGTATCCCTGCCCCCGGCGCCGATGGCAAGCGTCCCAGCACGGCCGTTTATGACGCCGAAACGGGCGCCATCAAGACGATGCCTTCTTACCTGTTCTGGGCGCTGTTCATCCTGGCTTTCTCCTACCTGGCTGCTACCTTGCCTATTTGGCGATTTGCTCAACCAGTAAACTACATCGGTTTCTGGATTACGCTGATCACCATTGGCTTGAGCACCCTTGGGGCGGTGCTGGCCCCGATTCTCGGTACGACCGCTGTCAACGCGGCCGGCGAGACTGTGAGAGTGGCAGACTTTGCCCTCAAACCCCTCACTACCTGGGGCTTTGCTTATGATCCAACCAAAGCCTGGCAGCCGCTCTGGCCGATGTTGTTCGTGACCATTGCTTGCGGTTCGATTTCCGGCTGGCATGCGCTGATCGGCTCGATCGGTACGGCGCGACAGTTGGAATATGAGACCGACGGCTTGCCTGTGGGCGGCGGCGCGATGTTCACCGAGAACACGCTCGGTCTGCTCTCGCTGGTGGCTGTTTCCATCGTCGGGACGGGCGGCGGCGCGGGACGCTTTGCGGCGGGCGTTGGCACCCTGTTGACTGTTTTGTTTGGCCCCGGTTTCAAGACGTTTGGCACGGCGCTTGGCTTTGGCGCGTTCATGGTCATTGTGTTGACCGTGACCCAACTCATCTTCCGCGTCATGCGCGTCACGCTTTCGGAGTGGATCGGCGACGCCATGCCTGTATTCAAGAACATGCACGTCTCGACGGTCACTTCGATGGTGTTGACCATGCTGCTGGTGCTGACCGGCACATGGGTGTATTTGTGGCAGTTGTTTGGCGCAGCCAATCAGTTGATGGCGGCGCTTAGCCTGCTTATTGTCACAGTCTGGCTCAAGGAACAGAAGAAGAACCCCTCCTTCGCCCTGTGGCCAACGGTGTTCATGTATGTCACCACCTTGGCGGCCACTCTGGTTACGGCTCGCAACTTGTTCGTGACCATCGTGCCGAAAGGCGGCGCGGCGGCGGCTGGCGCCTGGGTGATGATCGTGATCGCCATTTTGCTGTTCCTCACTGCTTTGGTCATCGGTTGGGATGGCTGGCAAGCCTATCAACGTTACTCTAAAGGCGGTAAGGCGGCAAAAGCCCCCGCGGCGGCGGATTAGGGACTTCGCTTGCGCGCGTATCGCGTATCGCCTATATTCATTCATACGGCAAATCGCGTATCGCTTGTTGCAAAGGGCGATACGCGATTTGCGGAAAATGATACGCGAGTCTTAACGTTCGCTGATAACGCGCCCCAAGTCGCACAAGGATTGGAAATAGGCCTTTGCGTCTGTTGCGTGCGGATCTGGGAAGGGGAGGTGTACTTCCATATTTGGCGCGGTCTTGCGCAGGCTGAGGCGGATGTAGCGCGGCGATAGAGCCTGCATGGGAATGGCGAGACGATCCACTGTCTCGGTGGCCAAACCAATTAGTCCTTTGGGCGCCATCAGGCGCAGACCATGGTAATCGGCGGCGTCCCAATTGCGTTTGGCGGCCTTGCTGAGGGCTTCTCGCCCCGTCCAGGTTTTAGGATCTGCCAGTTCGAGGTCCAAAAGCGGAGGCGAGGCGAGGGCGGCGCGAAAGATCAGAATGTCATCGCGTTTCTGAAAGAGCGCGGTGAGCGTCATCCAGAAAACGTCGCGCGGTTTGAGGACGAGTAGAACGTCCATGCGGTGAAAAGGACGTTTGGCTTTGGCGATCGCCATTTCGGCGACGGAAGAACCAAGCCAGCGAAATGTGGTGCGCTGACCGATGAGAGGCAAACCATCTTGCATCCATTTGAGGATTTTGTCACCGCGGCGCAGGTTGTAAATCATGCCGATTCCGAACCATCCCATGAAAATAGCAACGGCAAGGATGACAATGGTTTGTGAGTTCACGATACACCTCGGAGATGGACAGTATTCGTTAGTATAATATGAGAATATGAATGTGACAACTCATTCAGAAAAGAAATCATTTTTCCAGGCCGTGCGAGAATTTATGTATGGGCTAACCAGCATGGAGTTCGTCGAGCATGCGCTGGAAATGCGCGCCAGTGTAGAGAGTTTGTTCATGCTTGGTACGGTGGGAGATATGCTCGGCGTGCCTATTCTACCGCCTTATTATAGTCTGCGATTGTTGCCTTATCTCGTTCCAAGCATTTCGACCTGGAAGCGGCGGGTTTTGCGTGAACGTGAGTTTAGCGATGAGCATGATTATCATTTGGAAGGGTTGTAGCCCCATACCTTTGCTCCTCTCCTAGAGGAGAATAAGCGCCATGAAAAAAGGTTTCTGGCAGAGTCTTCGCGAGGTCTTGCATGGTATGGCCACGCACGACATGAGTCGACAGGTCTTGCGGACGCGCGCCAACATGGAGCATCTTTTCTTCCTGATTACGATGGGCGACATGCTTGGCGTCCCGATCCTGCCGCCGTATTACAGCCTGCAACTGCTTCCGCATGTGATTGAACACATTCCCGCCTGGAAGCGGAGGTTGCTGCGTGAGAAAACGGTAGGCTACGCGTGAAACGTCCTACCAAAAAATCCAAGAAAGGACTGTTGCAATGAGCAACCAACCCGAACCCAAGAAAAGTTTCTGGCAGAACATGAAAGAGGTCATCTACGGCATGGCGTCGCACGACATGAGCCGCTACGCGTTGCGGACGCGCGCCAGCATGGAGCATCTGTTCATCCTGATTACGATGGGCGATATGATCGGGATTCCGATCCTGCCGCCGTATTACAGCCTGCGCCTGCTTCCGTATGTGGTGCCGCAGATTTCCACGTGGAAGCGGCGCTTGCTGCGCGAGAAGGACGTTTCGGACGCGATGTTTTAGGGAGAGGTAAACAGGTATACAGGTACACAGTGTGTACGTGTCTACGTGCCTACATGTGTACTTGTCTACGTATCATCAAGGAGAACCCATGACACTCAAACGAATCTTCGAAGAACACCCCGAACGCCGCTACATCATGTTCGGCGGCAAGGGTGGGCTGGGAAAGACCACCTTCTCAGCCGCGACCGCATACTGGCTGGCAAAACAGGGCAAAAAGGTGCTGGTTTTTTCTGTGGACCCACAGGCGAGCCTTTCCGATATTTTCCAGAAGGACATCTTTGGCAAGGGGCCCGTCAAAATCATGGACAACCTGTGGGCGCAGGAGATTGACGCCGACCAGCACATCAAAGCCTATCAGGGCGAGATCCGCCAGAAGATTCTCGACATGTACGGTTTTGACTCGGTGCCGGAAGAAATCGAGCAATATATTCAAGCCGCTTCCGCCGAACCCGCGATGGAGGAGAGCGCCATCTTCGATGCGGTGGTGGACATCGTGGTGGAGGGCAACTACGACTATTACATCTACGACCTTGTTCCTCTGGGACACGCGCTCTACTATCTGAGCATGGCAAAGGTCTACGACGAGTGGATCAACAAGATCACCAAACTGCGCGAGGAAATGCGCGAGTACGAGGAGATGGTCTCGCGGCTGAAACGCGAAAAAGAGACCGAGGAAGATCAGATTCTCAATGAATTGCAATTCATCCGCGGACGCATCAATGCCTCGTCTCAAATCCTGACCGATAAAGAGAAGACTGCGTTCTTCTTCGTGGTGATCCCCGAAGAGATGATTCTTATCGACACCCGCAAGGCGGCCGACCTGTTCGCCAAGTTCGATGTGCCGATTTCGGGCTACGTGGTCAACCGCGTTGTCCCGCGTGAATTGCTGAAGGAGAACATTCCTCCCTATCTCAAGAATCGAATCGAGATGCAGGACAAGTATCTCGCCCAGATTGACGAATTCTTCGGTCAGCAAGTGGCGGCGCGCGTCCCTGAACTGGAACGCGATGTGACGGGGCTGGAGATGATCCGCAAACTTTCTGAAATCATGTACGGAGAGTAGGAGGACACAATGGCAAACCAAATCGAAACCTCCATGCGAAAATACATAGCAGATCATGAACGTCTGCGCTATATCTTCTTCGGTGGTAAGGGCGGCGTCGGCAAGACCGTTCTGGCGGGCGCAACTGCCCTCTCGCTGGCTCAACAGGGACGGCGCGTGATGCTGGCTTCCACCAACCCCGTCCACAGTTTGAGCGGTTTGTTGGGGCAGAACGTTTTCGGCAAAGCGACCCCGGTCGAGGGCGCGCAAAACCTGTGGGCGTACGAAATTGACACGAAGGACACCATCGAACGCTCCAAGCAGGAAATCCGCGAAAAGATTCAGTGGTTCCTGAAGTTTGCCGATATTTCTACCAAAGCCGAAGACTTCGTCGAATCGGCCACGATGAATCCCGCCTTCGAAGAATCCGCCATGTTCGAAAACATGGTGGACCTGATGCTCAAGAACGAGTACGATGTGTATGTCTTCGACACCGCGCCGACCGCCAACGCCCGCCGCCTGCTGGGCATGTCCAAGGTCTATTCGCTGTGGGTCAACAAGATGTTGAAGAGCCGCGAGGAAGCCCGTTCCCTGCGCGAACTGCTTTCTTTCACCAAAAAGAAGGAGGCCGACCCGCTGATGGACTACCTCGTCTCCTTCCGCGACCGCATGGGACAGGCGCAGAAACTCCTCACCGACGACCAACTGACGGCGTTCTTCTTCGTGACCCTGGCGGAGGCTTTACCCATTGCGGTCATCACCCGCTTCATCGGCTGGTTTCACGACTTCGGCATCCCCGTCGGCGGCGTGATCGTCAATATGTTGATTGACCGCGCCCAGGTCAACGAGAGTTCGCCCGAATTCGTCCGCAACCGCGTCGAGATGCAAGCTCGTTACATGGACGACGTTTGGCAGAAGTTCGACGGCATGGTACGCGCCACCCTTCCCCTCTATGAGACCGAGGTGCGCGGCGTGGAGATGTTGAAGCGGATGGGAAATCAGTTGTTTGTGTGATGTTTTGTACACAGGTAGACACGTAGACAAGTAAACACGTGTCCCCTGTGTACATGTGTACGTGTTTACCTGTATACCTCCATATGCCGACTTCCCTCTCACGTTTCACGAAGACCGCGCGCGAAATCCTCTACGGCATGGCCATCCACGACCAGGTGCGCGCGCTGGCGCGGCATCGCGGCTCGCTGGAGCATCTCTTCGTACTCATCAGTTTCGGCGACCTGCTGGGGTTGCCCATCCTGCCGCCGTATTACAGCATGAGACTGCTGCCGTTCGTCGTCCCGCTCGTCAACAACTGGAAGCGCCGGCTTCTGCGTGAACGGGACGTGACCGATGCGATCTTTTAGGTTAGCGCGTCAAAGTGCAAGAGGGCCAGCACATCTTCCAGCGCGGCGTGTAGCACCTCTTCCATGATTTCGTCGTGGACGCGGTAGGGGCCGCCGAAGGAGCCGTCGCCATACACGCTTCGGGCCGTGCGTGCATCCAGGATGGCGCTGGGAACGTTAGGCGGGGTTTTGTTGCCCTCCGGTAGGTCGCTGACGATGGTGAACGAGAAGGCCTCCAGCCAGTTGGCATGGGCAGGTTTCAGATTGTGCCGCAGGGCTACGGCCTCGACCGCGTGGGAACGCCACCATTCGTACCAACTCAGGTGCAAATCGGGCAGATCGTTGATGACGGCGTTCAAGTGGACACGCACCGGCTCGTTCCCGCCATGCCCATTCAAGACCAGGATGCGGCGAAAGCCCTGCCCATAGGCAGAGCGAACGATTTCCTCGACCGCGGCGGTCATCGTTTGGACGCTCAGGCTGAGGGTGCCTGGGTAGGCAAGGAAGTAGGGGGAGAGACCAAAGTTCAGGGGTGGAGCCACCAGCACCCCTGTCCGGTTGGAGGCGAGGTCGGCCAGGGTGTGCGGGATTTTGACGTCGGTCAGCAGGCTCAGGTAGCCGTGTTGTTCGCACGCGCCCAGGATCAGGATGAGGCGGTCGTCCCGCTCCAGGTAGCGTTCTACGTCCATCCAGTTCAGATTTTCGAGTCGCATGGTATCCTTACTCAGCAGACAGGCCTCGGCCTGTCCTACGGTGTGGGGTTTGGGAAGGGCGTATCGGTCGGCATAGGCGTATCGCTCGGCATCGGGGAGGCGGTTGCAGTGGGCGTCGGCGTATCGCTTGGCAGGGGCGTGAAGGTGGGAAGAGCCGTCGGCGGAGGAATAGGGGTGGGCAATTGCAGCTTCAGGGTAATCTTGCGCTCGGCGTAGCCGTGTTTGCCTTCTAAGTATAGGCGTAAGGTGATCGTATCGTAGTTGATATTTTCCACATTCCAGTTCAGCAGGATGGCCGCTTCACTCACCTTGTTTTTGCCATCGGCGAGAGTCGTCCATTGGTCTGGGTTCTTGCCGGCCCCCCATTCGAGCCACCAATGTTTGATGTCGTCGTCAGCGTCTATGATGGCGCGAATATCTACCTGGTCAATAGTGATGACATCGCCATCTTCCAGGCCCACGAATTCCAGGCGGGGACGCGGGTCGCTTTCCTTGCACTCGCGTTGGGGGGCAAAGGCAGCCTCGCGCGGGAAATCGTGCGCTTGCAGCCAATCCTTGCCGGAGTCGGTGCGCAGCCATTTTTCGGCCCAGGGGTCGCCGCCGGTGTTGATGACCATTTGCTCGTCGGTGAACTCATTGCAGGCCTGCGAGGCCTCCAGCCCTGTCCAGGTATCGAGGATGGCTTTGCGGTACAGGTCTTTGCTGGCTGGCAGGGGCGGCTGGTCGGCGGCAAAGATTTCACTTCGCTGTTCTTTGCACCAATTGGAGGGCCGAGTGCCGGAAACGGCGCAGATGATTTCGTCCACGACGCCGGCCGGACGGGTAAAAGGCATGAGGTTTCCACCGCTGACATACGGCGCAGCCACTTGCATGAACTGTGACCAGATGGGCGCCGCCCCGGTCAGGCCGCTGGTGTTGATCATGGGGGTGTAGTCGGCGTTGCCCACCCACACGCCCACTGTCAGGTCAGGAGTGTAGCCGAGCGTCCAATTGTCGCGGAAGTCGTTGGTGGTGCCGGTCTTGGCGGCAGCCGGGAAGGGCAGATTGAGCGGCGAATCGGGGCGAAACATCCAAGAACGCGCCTGGTTGTCCGAAAGGATGGAGGTGATGAGATAGGCATGTTCGGCGCGGATGACTTGTTCACCCGCTTGTGGCTGGTATTCGTACACCACGTTGCCGGTGTGATCCACGATTTTGAGAATAGCAATCGGCGGTACGCGCTGACCGCCATTGGCAAAGACCGCAAAGGCGGCGGTCATTTCCAGTAGGCTGACCTCGCCGCCGCCCAGCGTGAGCGAGAGACCGTAGTCATTGCGCGTCAGGGAAGTGATGCCCAGCCTTTCGGCCATGCCGATCATGCCGTCTTTTTGGGGCGTGTTCGGGTCATCGTAAATGCCCACGAATTGCAGCGTCTTGACGGCCGGCACGTTGAACGAATTGGCCAGCGCCGTGCGCACGGTCATCGGGCCGTGAAACTTGCCATCGTAATTGACCGGCTTGTACGGTTCGCGCGGGTCGTTGGGGTCGCCAGAGGGCGGAAACTCGCTTGGCACATCCCAGATGAGCGTGGCGGGCGTCCAGCCTTTTTCGAAAGCGGCTACATAGTTGATGGGTTTGATGGACGAACCGGGCTGGCGCGTGGGGCTGACAGCCATGTTCACTTGCCCGTCGATGGCCTCGTTGTAGAAATCTGCCGAGCCGATCATGGCCAGGATTTCGCCAGTGGATGGTTTTATGGCTACCAGCGCGCCGTTATGAGCGTTGTTGGCCGCCAGGGTAGCCACTTGCTCGGCAACGATCTGCTGAGCAGTGTCCTGCAAAGCCGGGTCGAGGGTGGTGTAAATGGTAAAACCGGAACGGTAGATGGTTTGCGAGTCGTACTGCTCCTCTAGTTGCGCGCGCACAAAATTGACCCAGTGCGGGTAGCGTATCTGGATGTCTGGCGGGCGGAACGGATAAGCCTTCATCTCGTTGGCGGCTGTGGTGGCGTCTGGCGCAGTGACGCACACCGCCTGGTCGCTGTTGCTGACCGGAATACAGCCTTGCTCTAAACTGGCCTGGAACATGAGAACCAGCACCTGTTGATGCCGCCGTAGGGTGGCCTCGCGGTTGGTATAGATGTCGTACACTGAAGGCGATTGCGGCAGGCCGGCCAGAAAGGAGGCCTCGGCCAACGTCAACTGATCAGCGGTCTTACCGAAGTACGTCTCGGCGGCGGCTTCGATGCCATAGGCCAGGTTGCCGTAGTAATTTTCGTTCAGGTACAGTTCCAGGATTTCGTCCTTGCTGTAGCGGCGGGTGATCTCGGCTGCCAAGATGATCTCGCGGGCTTTACGGGTATAGGTGCGCTGGACGCGCTCTTCGGGCGAAAGGAGCAGGTTGCGCGCCAATTGTTGCGTAATCGTCGAGGCCCCGCCGCCTTGTCCGCCGGTGCGATAGTTTTCCCACAGGGCGCGGGCAATCGCCCACGGGTCGAAGCCTGGATGATGGTAGAAGTCTTTGTCCTCGGTGGCGATCGTGGCTGCTACGACATAGGGGGACACCTTATCCAGCGTCACGTAGGTGCGTCGGCCAGCGTTGGGGTCTATGATTTCGTACAACACATTGCCGTTGCGGTCGAGGATGCGCGTGGTCTCGAATTGCGAGGCTCGCTGGCGCAGGTCGCTGACGCTGGGCAGAGTGCGGGCGATGGCATAATACTGATACAGCGCAATCGAGCCGCCGATCAGTCCCACGCCGACTACGATAAACAGGAGGAGGATGACGCCGCGCAGCAGACAGCCCCAGCCGGTGCGCCAATCGAAGCCTTTGCCCGCTCGTTTCGCCAGACCCATGCCTGCTGGCCGGCAGGCGACGTTGGTTGCCGCCAGACGGGTTCCCGTTAGCGCCGCTGGCCCTTCTGCTGACGGATGGGTGGCGGTGGGCCGCGAGGGGACGTTGTAGGCGGCCGGGGCGACGCGCGTGGCGCCCACGTCTATTTCGTCTACGCGACGTGGCAGGGGTAGGTTGTCTTTGTCCAGCGCCGGCAGGGAGGGGTGAGGCGTGGTCTCTTCGGGGTAGGGGGTCAGCCCGGGGCCAAAGTTCGGTTCGGAAACGGTAACAGGCTCCTCGTCTGGGGATGAAGCGGGTTCTTCGTCTTGCGGAACGGGCAAGTCTATCTGGGTCTCGTCTTCCGAGGCCAACAGCCGTCGCAGCCGTTCACGCGGGTCTTCGTTGGTCATATTCTTTCCTTACACATTGCGTTTTACGTTTTACGTTTCACGTTTTACGTTTCACGTTTCAAGCGTCGGGTTTGCTTTTCACTAACGCCGTCCAGGTTCCCTTCATCACCGTCTCACCGGTCTGCTTTTTGACGTCCAGCGCGATGACGATGGAGCCGCCGCCGATGCGCGGCAGGGCCTTGGTTTCGGTGACTTCCATTTCGACGTGCAGGGTATCGCCAATGAAGACCGGGCTGGTGAACTTCCAATTGTTGATCTCGCGAAAGGCGATGACGGTGCCTTCCAGCACCCCCGTGCGCATAGCCAGGCCGGAAGCAATGGATAGCCCCAACAGGCCATGCGCCACACGCTGGCCGAAGGGCGTGCTTTTGCTGAACTCGGCGTCGGTGTGGATTTGATTGTAGTCGCCAGACAGGCCGGCAAAAGTCATGATATCGCTTTCGGCGATGGTGCGGCCGGCAGTGACGATTTTTTGGCCGACAGAAAATTCTTCGAAATATAGTCCGGGCATGGTCAACTCCTGTGCAGGTTTTTCGGTTTCAAATGAGGGCAGGCAAAGGTCGAAAATGTATCATTGAGCCAGCAAAATCTCAGTTTCTGAGACGACCTTTTCTCCAGTTTTCAAGGCTTCTTTTCGCATGGCGAGCATTGCAGCCATTTCATTGGAGATTTTCTTCTGGATTTCAACAGGCGGGATAGGCACTAACACTTTGGCTAAGTCATCTATGGAGATGGCAGGAATGGCGTGTCCTGTCATCAGACACCTTACCTGGCGTAAATAGTATTCAGTTCGCATATAGGCCAACAGGAAAAGTGGTTCTACGCTGCGAATATTCCGTAGCACGGCAAAACCATTGGAACAAATGGCTCCGTCTTCATCTAAAGTACCTGTTATCAATCTGCATATCTTCTTTTCTTCGACACAATCAGCAGGGTCTAACGTGTCGAGAACATCATTGAAATCTTCGTACCAATCATCTGTGATGTGCAAAGTCGTATTCCCTTGCTCATCCGTAAACGCGAAGCCCATGATGTAATTTTGCTGAAGATGATTAGGGTCATCGCCTGAGGACTCCACATGCTGCGGATTGGCAATAGGTCGTCGATTGGTGATTACCCATATCTTTTGCCTTGCCTGATTCGGCGGGCTGACGCTTCGACTAGGGTCTCGATGAACTCGACCTGGCAGCTCAGCGCGAGAGCCCTGCCTCAGTTCATGCAAGTCGGATAAATCCGACTGGTTGTGCAAGCCCGAAGGCGTTGCGTTGAGCCGCTGGGTCGAGCCGCCGGGTCGAGCCTGTCGAGACCCTGTCGAGACCCAGCCGAAACGGCTTCCATGTGCCGAGCCGTTGGGTAATACTTCGACCCCCATTATACCCTTTGACCTCTGGACAATCTGCCCGTAAAATAAGACCATGAGAACCTGGTTGCTTGGAGAGGGTGATTCTTTGTTTTTAACCCTGGCTGCCGATGCACGCCTCACGGCGCCAAATTATGTGGACGACCACATCTGGGAATTGGAACTTGCTGCCGGTGAACCGCCTGTGTTGGCTTTGCTTACCACTTATGGCCTGCGCGCGCGTTCCATGCGCGTTTTCCCTCGCTTTACGGAGGCGGGACGCGCCGTAAGCGCCGCATCCGAATTTGCCGTTCCACCGCGCTTGCGTAGTTTCTACCCCAATTTCCTGGAAGTGGCCTTTTCCCCTTTCGCTGGCCTGGAAGTGACCTACGAAGTGCGCGTCCCGCACTCTAATTGCATTGCTGGACGGGTGAGTGTGACCAATCGCACCACAGCCTCTAGGGTGCTGAAACTGGAAATGTGCGGCCTCCTCATCCCGCTGGATGGCCATGCCCTGGCCAAAGCCCAGATGCAGATGGTGAATGTGCTGGTCGGGCAAACGGGCGGGCTTGTCCCGCTTCTCTTCCTGACTGGCGGCCCGCTCCCGGGACCTGGGCCATATCCCTCGCTGATGGTGGAACTCGACCTCGGCCCCGGCGCTTCCCGTCAATTGACCTGGGTGCTGGCCTCCACCGACTCGCACCAGGCCTCTTTCGACACTGCCCGCCTGATTGCTGCCCGTCCGTGGGACGCGGAACGCGCTCGCGTCGAATTGGTCAATGCCGCTGGAATGTTCGACATCCATACCAGCGACACGGATTGGGACGCGGCTCTAGCCTTCAGCCAAAGCGCAGCCTACAGCCTATTCTTCCCCGCCAACGATCGCTTGCCTTTCCCCTCCTTTGTACGTGCGCGCGGGCCCGACCAGGGCTACTCGCGCAACGGCGACGGCAGCGACCATCCGAATTCGTGGGCCGGGCCATCGCCGTTAGAGGCCTATTACCTGGCCTCGGTGTTGCCGGCTGCCCCCAACCTGGCCATGGGTGTCCTGCGCAATTATCTGTCCACCCAAACGGAAGATGGCATCGTAGATCATCAGCCCGGCCTGGGTGGCCAGCGCGCTCGTCTCCATGCCATGCCCTTGCTGGCTAGTTTGGCCTGGAATCTGTTTCGCGCTACCGACGATGAACTCTTCCTGGCCGAGGTGTTTCCGAAGTTGGTCGAATACTTTTGGGCCTGGTTCTCGCCGTCCAACGACCGCGATCGCGATGGCCTGCCGGAATGGGCCAGTCCGTTTCAGACCGGTTACGAAGACAATCCCCTCTTCAGCCTGTGGCATCCGTGGGCGCAGGGCGCAGACGTGGGCAGTATGCGCCACCCTGCCCTACTGTCCATGCTCTACCGTGAGGCGCAAGTCCTCGTGCAAATGGCCGTCCGCCTGGAACGGCAAGACGAAATTCGCCTGGTCGAAAGACAGGCCGAAACCTTGAGGTCCGCCCTCCACGCTGCCTGGGACGCGCGCGCTGCGTTGTACCGTTACAGAGACCGTGAAACCGGCGTGAGCGCCCCCGGCAAAATCCTGGCGCGCCAGCGTGGCCCCGGCACACTCAAACTCAAACAGACCTTCGAGCCGCCGGTACGCTTGTTGATCGAGGTGCAGACCAAAGGTCCGGCAGTGAAGCGCCCGCAAGTTGTCATTGGTGAATATGTTACCAAAGGGGAGAGCGAAATCTTGCCGCCTACTTCTTTCCAGTGGAAGGCCGGTGGCATGGTGGCTACCAGCCAAAAAGTGCATAGCAAGATCGGTCGTATCGAGATCAAAGGCGTGGACCCGACGGACAAAGTCATCGTTCGGACATTGGACTATACCATCGAAGACCATACCCTTTTGCTTCCGTTGTGGGCCGGCGTCCCTGACTGGCAGCAAGCGCAGACCATGATTGGACGCGCCTTGTTGGATGCTGGGCGTTTCGATCGCCCCTTTGGCGTGCCGGCCTGTCCGCTCTCGATTTCCAAGGGGGCGATTTCCGCGCAAGAAGCGTCTGTAAATCTGGCTGTATCCTTGCCCTGGAATCTTCTCATCTGTGAGGGCCTGCTTGCGTATGGCTTCCGCGTTGAAGCCGCCCACCTGTTTGTGCGATTGATGAACGGCGTCATTCGAAATTTGAAGCAAAACCGCGCTTTCTACCAACATTATCATGCTGAGACCGGCGCCGGGCTGGGCGAACGCAACGCTTTGAGTGGCCTGGCGCCGCTAGGGTTGTTTCTGCGTATTTTGGGTGTACAGGTGTTTTCGCCGAATAGAGTGCGCCTGGAGGGGAAGAATCCCTTTCCCTGGCCAGTGACCATCCACTATCGAGGCCTGACGATCCTGCGCGGGTTAGAAGAAACCCAGGTCACCTTTTCCAATGGCAAGAGCATCACAGTGAAAGAGACGGAAGCTGTTATCGTATCCCTCTAGAGTATCGGTACTTTTGTAGGACGACTCTTCAAGAGTTATCCTTGGTTGCGGCTCGCCGCGCTATGAATTCCGCGTTACGAATTTTGGATGCGGGCGAGTTTCTCAGGTCAGCGTGATGCGCTTTTTGCATGGAGACAAGGAGTCGGCCATGAAAGTGAACAATTGCATGAAACGTAATGTCGTTTCGATATCCGCTCATGCTACCATTCGTGAAGCAGCGGGCGTGTTCGTGGACAGGCATGTTGGCTTGTTGCCAGTGATCAATGAGGCTGGTGAGCCAATCGGGGTGGTGGGATTGCGCGACTTGCTGACGCTCGAATTGCCCGATTTCGTCAAGTTCATCGGCGATGTAGATTTCGTGCATGATTTTGGCGCTGTCGAAACGACCCGTCCTCCCGCGAGGGTGCTAGACCAGCCAGTGACGACCTTGATGAAACCCATCCAAACGGTGAACAAAGACTGTGGCCTGTTACGCGCCTATGCCTTGATGCTGCAACACGAACTTCATGATATACCGGTCGTTGACAAAAGGGGGAAATTGGTAGGCATTGCCTCGCGGGTGGATATTGGCACTGCCATTCTTTCTTCTTGGGCCAAAGTGGATTGAAGGACATTCATGAACATTGCCATCGTTTTGTCGAGCCTGATTTTCTTGGGCAGTTTGTGGCTGATTTTCTCCGAAAAATTGAACCGCACCATTGTTGGCATTGCTGGCGCGGTGTTGATGGTGGGCTTGGGGAAAGCGGTTGGCTTCTATTCCGAGAGCCAGGCGGTCTCGTCCCTTGATTTCGATACGCTGGGACTGTTATTAGGCATGATGCTGTTGGTCGCCATGTTGGAGCCAACTGGCTTCTTCAAGTACCTGGCGGTGCTGGCTGCCCGCGCCTCGCAAGGCAAACCGGTGCGCTTGCTGGTGCTGTTGGGTACAGTGACCACACTGCTCTCGATGTTCCTGGACAATGTCACGACCGTCGTGCTGATTGCGCCGGTTACTGTTTTGATTTGCGAAATCTTGGGGCTGAATCCGGTACCTTATTTGATGGCTGAGGCGCTGCTTTCCGATACAGGCGGCGTAGCAACACTGGTGGGCGACCCGCCCAATGTCTTGATTGCTTCTGCGGCCGGATTCTCGTTCATGGATTTCCTCATTCATGCCTTTCCGATTGTCCTGGCTGTTTGGCTGGGAGCATTGTTACTCTTGCGCTATCTCTTTCGCCGCGAATTGGCTGTCCGTCCACGCAATACCAGGGCTGTGATGAAACTAGAACCGTCCGAATCGTTGAACGATTTAGCAACGGCGCGGCGCGTATTGCTCGTGTTAGCCATAGCCATCCTGTTTTTCTTCGTCCATCATTTGCTGGAGGTCAGCCCGGCTTTCATTGCTTTGAGCGCGGCCGCGGCTTGCCTGGTGTGGGTGCGGCCTAACGTCAATGAATTACTCAAGAAAATCGAATGGAACGTGTTGGTTTTCTTTGGCGCCCTGTTCGTCATGGTGGGCGGTTTGCAGGCGGCTGGCGTCCTCGATTTGTTGGTCGAAGCGCTGCGGGGAACGCTGAACATGCCACCCTTTTTGCTTGGCCTGGGCATGATTTGGGTGGTGGCTGGGCTTTCTGCCATTGTGGACAATGTCCCGATTACGATTGCTTTGATACCCGTCATTCAAGGATTGGGTCAACGCGGCGTAGATGTTCATCCCCTGTGGTGGGCGTTGGCCTTTGGCGCTGGTTTCGGCGGCAACGGCACCATCATTGGCTCTACGGCCAACATTTTCGTTGTCACCCTCTCGGAAAAGACGCGCACGCCCATCACCGCCAGCCTGTGGGCCAAACGCGGCTTGCCGGTGATGTTGATTACCTGTTTGGTTGCCAGCCTTTTGTATGCGCTTGCCTTTTCAACATTTTAGCGCCTAATCCACCGTCAGCGTCTTGCTCAAATTCCTCGGGAAATCGGGATCATAGCCGCGCATGACAGCCATGTGATAGGAAAGCAACTGCAGCGGCAGCACACCGAGCAACGCCGAAATCTGCGGATCCGACTTGGGCAACACGATCACGTCGTCTGCGTTGGCGCGCAGGCGTGGATCGTCTTCGGCGATGACGATGGTCCGCGCGCCGCGCACTTTCACCTCGTTGATGCCGCTGATGATGAGCGGCACGTCGTTCGGTCCAGCCACGAAGATGATGGGAAAGCCCTTGCTCACGGCAGAGAGCGGTCCGTGCTTGAATTCGGTCGAGAGCATCCCTTCGCAGTGGGCGTAGGTGATCTCTTTCAACTTCAGCGCGCCCTCCAGTGCGATGGGATAGGTCGCGCCGTAGCCGAGACAGTACAGGTCATTCCACTCGTTGATGTCCTTTGCAATGGCTTTGACCTGCGGCTCGACCATCTCAAGAGTCTTGTCCATCAACTCGGGGATACTCTCAAATTTATCTTTCCATGAACTGCTGGTCGAGTAGCCCCGCTGGTCGTCGCGGGGCGTATCGAGACCAGCCATTTTGTACGCCAGATACAAAAACGTCACAACCTGGTTGGTAAACGTCTTCGTGGCGGGGACGCTGATTTCGTAGCCGCAGCACAAGGGGAGACAGAGCGAGGCGCTCTTCGTCAACGTCGAGCCGACCACGTTCGCCAATCCGAAACACGCCATGCCGCGCGCCTCTGCTGCTTCCAGCGCGTTCAACACGTCTTTTGTCTCGCCCGACTGGCTGACGAAAATGCCCACGTCATCGTGGTTCACCGTCGGCGCGTATTGCGCGATGAACTGCGGCGCAAGGACGGGAATCGCGGCGCGCCCTGCCAGTTGCGCAAAATAGACCGCGCCCACCGACGCGGCGTGATAACTCGTGCCGCAGCCGATGAAATACAGATGCCGCGCGTTCTTCATCTTCTCGACAAGCGTGTCCACTTCGCGATTGCCGTTCAAGACATGCGACAACTCACGCGCGACCTGACTCTGCTCGTGGATTTCCTTCAACATAAAATGCGGATACCCGCCTTTCTGTACCGCATCCATCGACTCTGTAACTGTTTCTGGCATTCGTTGAATTTGTTTGCCATCTTTGACAGACCGCACCTCGACCTTGTCCGCCCACAGCGTGACGATCTCCCCATCCTGCGGGCGGATGACTTGACGTGTCAGCGGCAAAATCGAAGGCAGGTCGGACGAAACGCAGGTAAAGCCCTCGCCGATTCCCACCACCATGCCCGAACCTTTTTTGAAAGCGTAGAGTTTATCGTCATTGGCGCGCCCGATGACAAAGGCATAGTCGCCTTCGAGGTCGCCATAAGCCAGGCGGATGGCATCTATGAATTCGTAGCCGCGATTGAGGTATCTTTCCACCGCGTGGACGCACGTCTCGCCATCATTCTGCGAGCGGACGGTCATGCCCTCGGCAAGGAATTGCTCGCGTAACTCGATGTTGTTGACCACGTTGCCATTATGCGCGCCGACCAGGTCGCCGTCCGTGTCGAGATGCGGTTGGCTGTTGACCTGTGAAGGCTCGCCAAAGGTCGCCCAGCGTAACTGGGTGATGCCGCGCTGGCCGCGCATTTCGGCAAAGTTATATCTTGCAGCCACCTCCTCCACCTTCCCAACATCTTTCCGCAAATCAATTTTGCCGCCGTTCAACGTCGCCGCGCCGACCGAGTCGTAGCCGCGATAGGTCAGGCGTTTTGCCGCTTCGATAAGGATGGGGCCTAACTCGATCTCTTTGTTTGTAACATAAGCGAAGATGCCGCACATTCGAATTATCCTGCTTTCTATAAAGTGGGGGCGCTGAGATCAGCTGTTGGCAAGAAGCGCGGCGGCACGCGCACCCTGGTTGCCTGCTCGAAGGCGTATGCCAGTCGCAGCAGCGTTGATTCTTGCCACGCGCCTGCAAAGAATGAAATACCTACCGGCAAGCCAAAGATATAACCGGCCGGCACGGTGATATGCGGATAACCGGCCACCGCCGCATAGGAGGTGCTTTCCATATCCCAGGCGTTCACGCCGTCGCCGTTCACCAGGTCGATGAGCCAGGCCGGGCCGCCCGAAGGACAGACAATAGCGTTCAATTCGTGCTGGCGCATCACTGCGTCTATGCCTTGCGCCCTGGTTAGGGTGCGGCACTTTTCCAGCGCCGCCAGGTAGCGTTTGCTCGTCAGCGGCCCCTTGGCGAGTGCCTCCTCCATGCGTTCCTGTCCAAAATAAGTCAGGACCTTGTCGCGATTTTCCTCGTTGAAGCGGACGATTTCCTCTAACGTGCGGACGGGCGCCCCTTCTCCCAAACCGGCCAGATAAGCGTTTAGATCGGCCTTGAATTCGTGGATCAGCACCTCCAATTCTGCCTTTTCGAACTTGCTGGCGGGCGGCAGGTCCACCTCGATCAACTTTGCTCCCTGCGCGCGCATCACTTCCAGGCTGGCCTCCATGATTGCCAGGACGCGCGCATCCGTGCCGAACAGGCCCCGCGCCACGCCCAAACGAGCATTTTGGAGACCCTGCGCGTCCAGACAAGACATATAGTCGTTCCAGACGCGTTCTTTTGCGGACCCGCTAACGGCATCCCGTTCATCTGGCCCGGTCATTGCCCCCAGCAGGATGGCCGCATCCGTCACCGTGCGCGCCATCGGGCCGGCCGTATCCTGGCTGTGCGCAATGGGGATGATACCGCTACGGCTGATCAATCCAACGGTTGGTTTGAGGCCCACAATCCCGTTCGTCTGGGCCGGGCAGATGATCGAACCATCCGTCTCGGTGCCTACCGCTGCCGCGCACAGATTAGCCGCCACGGCCGCCGCCGATCCAGACGACGATCCGCAGGCCGAACGATCGAGCGCGTAAGGGTTGCGGGTCAACCCGCCTCGGCTCGACCAGCCGCTGGTCGAACGTTTGCCGCGGAAGTTGGCCCATTCCGAGAGATTGGTCTTGCCCAAAATCAAGGCGCCAGCGGCGCGCAGCCGTTCTACCAGAAAGGCGTCTCGCAGCGGCACCGAGCCATCCAGCGCGAGTGAGCCGGCGGTAGTGGTCATACGGTCGCAGGTATCTATGTTGTCTTTGATGAGAATAGGGATGCCATGCAAAGGCCCGCGCACATGCCCCTCGCGTCGTTCCCGGTCGAGTCGTTCGGCTATTGCCAGCGCATCCGGGTTGAGTTCTATGACGGCATTCAGGTGCGGCCCGCCCTGGTCTATAGCCACGATGCGACCCAGGTACATCTCGGCCAATTTTTGGGCGGTCAATTCGCCAGAGGCCATTTTTTGTTGCAGTTCGGGAATGGTATATTCTTCCATAGGCTATTCGGATAGAGAATTTCCCCTAAGTATACTCAGCAAATGACCGCCCGTGAAAGTTTTAAGGGTGTTAACCTTGTAACACCTATGCCAACTGCAAAGTTTGTAATGCAAAATTCATTTCGCGTTTGGCTGCTGGTCGCGTTACAAAGTTTCAGATTGCTGCGTCCAACATCAAAGCCAGGAAAAGGAACGCCAGATACATGCTCGAATAGCGGTACATCTTCCAGGCAATCTTGTTACCTCCCTTTTGCCACACTTGCCAGGCAGTGTGGAGCAGCCCCAGCCCCAGCGCCAGCGATGAGACCAGGTAAATGGCGCCGGTAAAATTGAATATGGGCAGCAATAGTGTTACTCCGACCAACTCCAATGTATAGACCAGGATTTGGCGGCGTGCTGCCTTCTCGCCGTGCACTACCGGCAGCATAGGCACGCCTGCGCGGGCGTAATCCTTTTGGCGGACGATGGCCAGCGCCCAAAAGTGCGGCGGCGTCCACATGAAAACAATACCAAACAAGAGCAAGGCCGGGACGTTCAAACCGCCCGTCGCGGCTGCCCAGCCCACCAGCGGCGGAAGGGCCCCTGCGCCGCCGCCAATGACAATATTTTGCACGGTAGCCTTTTTCAGCAGGATGCTATATACTCGAGTTTAGACAAACGGTTTTTCCCTGACGTGGGGTCAGGGTCGTGAATTGCACCTTACCAATCGAAAATCAAGCGGTTTGTGCGCTCACAGCGCCTTTTCGGACGACCGAATGGCGCATTTTGGGTGTTCTGGGGCGGCCGGTGCGCCACCCTGGGGGTTTTCCGCG
>FWPU01003513.1_pt1 | contig 39310 bp, 54 predicted proteins | sample 2228361 | NCBI WGS metagenome assembly FWPU01 (sample SAMEA103939777, study PRJEB20133) | metagenome | reverse complement strand
GCCGGTGGCGATTGAGGAAGGGTTGCGCTTCGCCATTCGCGAAGGCGGGCGCACCGTCGGCGCAGGCGTCGTCTCGGCGATTGTCGATTAGTACGGTGATGGGTGACAGGTAAGGGATCAGGGGTTGGAGGTTGCAGGGTATGGATCATCGGATCGACCTTTTGGACGGTCGCCCCCTGAACTCTACCCCCTGATTCCCGACCCTGTCCCTCGACTCCTAATATGAGGCGCATATGGCGAAACAAAAAGTTCGCATCCGGCTCAAGGCATACGACCATAAGATTCTCGACCAGTCGGCGCGACAGATCGTCGAGGCGGCAGAACGCACCGGCGCACTGGTCGCCGGTCCGGTGCCGCTGCCAACCAAGATCGAAAAATACAGCGTCATTCGTTCGCCGTTTATTGACAAAGACTCGCAGGAACAGTTTGAGATTCGCACCCACAAGCGCCTGATCGATGTGCTCGACCCGAGCCAGCAAACGATCAATGCGCTGATGAAACTCAATCTGCCGGCGGGTGTCGATATCGAGATCAAACTGTAATTCTGAGGAAAAGCAGCCGCTGCGGTGAAGATGAATACGCATGCTGCGGAGGTGCAATTGTGATTGAAGGGTTGCTTGGACGCAAAATCGGTATGACCCAGGTCTTCGACCCGACTGGTCAGGTCATCCCGGTGACAATCATCGAAGCGGGTCCCTGCGTCGTGACGCAAATCCGCACCAAAGAGCGGGACGGGTACGAAGCCGTGCAGATCGGGTATCAGGAGGTCCGGGCGAAACGCCTGACCAAACCTGAGCAGGGGCATCTACGCGGGGCAGGGAAGCTGCTGCGCCACCTGCGCGAGTTCCGCGCCGACAATGTCGCCGAGCATAAGGTTGGCGACATTGTAACCGTCGCGATGTTTGAGCCAGGTCAGCGTGTCGACGTCATCGGCACATCGAAAGGTCGCGGGTTTCAGGGCGTCGTCAAGCGCCATGGGTTCGGCGGAGGTCCGCGAACGCATGGGCAAAGCGACCGTCTGCGCGCCCCGGGTTCGATCGGCGCCGGCACCGATCCGGGTCATCTGTGGAAAAACACGCGCATGGCCGGGCGAATGGGCAATCAACGGGTGACAGTACAGAACCTGACCATCGTCGATGTCGTTCCAGAGCGCAATTTGCTGCTTGTGCGCGGCTCGATTCCGGGCGCCAACAATGGACTGGTGATGGTTCGCCGGGCAATTAAGGGCTCGTAGGCGCTCCGGCTCTGATCGCGTCCGCGAAGCGCAGATACATTGAGGAAGTGCAATGGAAGCCAAGTTGTACAACCAGTCCGGCGAAGAAGTCGGCGTCATCGAGATATCGGATTACGTCTTCGGGATTGAGCCGAATGTGCCGGTCATGCACCAGGCAATGGAGCGCCAGCGCGCCAATGCGCGCCTTGGCACGCACAATACGCTTGGTCGCGGCGAGGTTGAGGGAAGTACACGCAAACTCTACCGCCAGAAAGGCACCGGTCGCGCGCGACAGGGGTCGATTCGCGCGCCGCATCGTAAGGGCGGCGGCGTTGCGCACGGTCCCCATCCGCGCTCCTACACGAAGGATATGCCGCGCAAGATGCGACGCCTGGCCGTGCGCTCGGCGCTTTCGGCCCGGTATCGCGACGGCGCGATTACGTTCCTGGATCGGTTGACGTTCGCGCAGCCGCGCACAAAAGACATGATCGCGGTGCTCAATGCGCTGAACCTCGCCGGGAAGACGCTGATCGTCCTCGACCAGAAGGATGAGTATGTCCGTCGCTCGGCGAATAATCTGCCGAACGTCAAAACCCTGCTGGCGCACTACCTGAATGTCATCGACCTGCTCAGCTACGACCATGTGGTGATGCTGAAAGCAGCCGTCGATGTCGCTCAGGGATATCTCGACCAGCCGCAGCGCGCCGTCGCAGCGGCGGATGCACCTGAGGAGGGGGACTGATGAATGCGCATCAGATTATCATCCGGCCGCTGATCACCGAGAAGAATACCAACCTGATGCAGTTCAATAAGTATTCGTTCGAGGTTGATCGCAACGCCACCAAACCGCAGATCAAACGCGCAATCGAAGAGATTTTCAACGTGCGGGTGACTGCTGTCCATACGATGAATGTGCGCGGGAAACTACGCCGCCGGGGACGCCAGTACGGCTATACGCCCGATTGGAAAAAAGCGATCGTTACGCTGGCGGAAGGTGACCGCATCGACCTGTTTGAGGGAGCATAACCGATGCCTGTCAGAAAATACAAGCCAACCTCGGCAGGTCGCCGCAATATGTCGGTCTCGACCTTCGAGGAGATTACCAAGACGAAGCCGGAACGATCGTTGCTTGAGCCGTTGCGCAAAAAGGCCGGACGAAACGTCTATGGGCGGATTACGGTGCGCCACCGCGGCGGCGGGCATAAGCGTCACTATCGCAAGATCGATTTCAAACGCGATAAAGTCGGCATTCCCGCCAAAGTGGCAGCGATCGAGTACGACCCGAACCGATCAGCGCGCATCGCGCTGCTTCACTACGTCGATGGCGAAAAACGCTACATCCTGGCGCCGGTCGGTTTGAACGTCGGCGATACAGTGATGAGCGGAGCCGACGCCGATATTCGCGTTGGGAACGCACTGCCGCTGCGCCAGATACCGCTCGGTACGCAGGTGCACAACATCGAACTCGAAAAAGGACGAGGCGGCGTCATGGTGCGGAGCGCCGGTGCAGCTGCTCAGTTGATGGCAAAAGAGGGCAATTATGCCACGCTGCGCATGCCATCGGGCGAGGTGCGCCGCGTATTCATCGAGTGTATGGCGACGATTGGGCAGGTCGGCAACCTGGATCATCAGAATGTTCGCCTGGGGAAAGCCGGACGTAAACGCTGGCTTGGACGACGTCCCGAAGTGCGCGGTGCAGCCATGAACCCGCGCGATCATCCCCACGGCGGCGGCGAAGGACGCGCACCGCGCGGCATGCCGACCCCGAAAACCAAGTGGGGGAAACCGGCGCGTGGCGTGAAGACCCGCCACAACCCGCGGACCGACCCCTTCATTGTCCGTCGTCGAACGCGGTAACCATGAGTGTAAAGGGTAAAGCGTATGTCGCGTTCTTCCAAAAAAGGTCCATATGTCGATGTGCGGCTGCTTGGCCGTATTGAAGAACTGAACCGGGCAAACGAAAAGCGCGTGCTGCGCACATGGTCGCGTGACTCGACCATCTTCCCACAGATGGTCGGGCATACGATCGCCGTTCACGATGGGCGGCGCCACGTGCCGGTGTATATCACCGAAAACATGGTCGGACACAAACTGGGCGAGTTCGCCCCAACCCGACTGTTCCGCGGCCATGGCGGCAAGAAGGTCGATAAGCGCGGCAAGATGAAATGATGAGCGCGCAATCGACGCAGCAGAGGTTTGATATGCAGGCAAAAGCAGTAACCAAGTACGTCCGCATTTCGCCGACCAAGGTGCGCCCGGTGATGGATCTGGTGCGCGGCAAGCCGGTTGATCGGGCGCTGGCGATCCTGCGCTATCTGCCGCATAAGGCGGCACGCGAAATCGCCCGCACGATTGAGTCGGCGCGAGCGAATGCAACCAACAACTACGATATGGCGCCCGATACGCTGGTTGTGAAGTATATCTTTGCTGATGAGGGTCCGGCATTCAAGCGCATCATGCCGCGCGCTCGCGGTCGCGCCGATCGTATTCGCAAACGGACAACCCATATCACGGTGATTGTCGATGACGGCGAGGAACTGTAGGCAGGCGGCGTAACTGCGTTGCCTTGCTGAAGAGAGCGAGGAACTATGGGACGAAAAGTGCACCCGATCGGCTTCCGCCTTGGATATATCAAGGACTGGCAGTCGAAGTGGTTCGCAGAGCGCAACTATACCGAGCTGCTCCACGAAGACGTCATGCTGCGCAAGATCATTGCAAAAGAACTCGAGAATGCAGGTGTGGCGCGGATCGAGATCGAGCGCTCGGCGAATAAGGTTGAGGTGACGGTCTATACCGCCAAGCCAGGTATCGTCATCGGCAAACGTGGCGCGAAAGTCGATGAACTGCGCGAAGAGCTGGCAAAACGGACCGGTAAGAAAGTCAAACTCAACATCCAGGAGATCCATCAACCGGAACTCGAGGCGCAACTGGTGGCTGAAAGTATTGCCGAGCAGATCAACAAACGCGTGTCGTACAAGCGCGCGATGAAACAAGCCGTGCAGCGCGCGATGCGCCTGGGGGCGCAAGGGGTCAAGATCAAGTGCTCGGGTCGTCTGGCAGGCGCGGAAATGGCGCGCATCGCCTGGGAACGCGATGGTCGGGTACCGCTCCATACCCTGCGCGCGGATATCGACTATGCACAGGTGCATGCGCATACGACATACGGTCGAATCGGCGTCAAGGTGTGGATCTATAAAGGTGACATCTTCCCTGATCAGAAAGGTCAGGCGCAACCTGTGCAGCCGACGGTTGCAGCACGACCCAGTGCGGTCGAGGAAGAGATTGAACGTCCACAACGCAAGGGCGGGCGCGGCGGACGCGGTGGGCGCGGCGGTTCTGAACGCGCCGGGCGGTCGCGAGGCTGAAAGGAGTCGTCGTTATGTTGATGCCCAAGCGTGTCAAATATCGGAAACAGCAGCGCGGCCACAATCGCGGTATGGCGCATCGCGGCAATACGGTCGCTTTTGGCGAGTACGGCTTGATGGCGGTCGAGGCGACCTGGATGACGAGTCGTCAGATCGAGGCAGCGCGACGCGCTATCAGCCATCACGTGAAGCGTGGCGGTAAAATCTGGATCCGCATCTTTCCGGATAAGCCCGTCACAGCCAAACCCGCTGAGACCCGCATGGGTTCGGGGAAAGGCGCCGTCGATCACTATGTGGCGGTGATCAAGCCGGGCCGTATCCTGTTCGAGCTGGCCGGGGTGCGCCCTGAAATCGCACACGAAGCGCTCGAACGCGCTGCGCAGAAACTGCCGATCAAGTGCAAGATCGTTTCGCGCGAAGATCAGGAGGGCGCAGCATGAAAGCCGATGAGTTGCGCAAACTTGATGATGAACAACTGCGCGCAAAGTTGAAAGAATGCTACGAGGAATTGTTCAACCTGCGATTCCAGCAGGTCATGGGGAAATTGACGGCGACCGGTCGTCCGCGGATAGTCCGGCGCGATATTGCGCGGATCAAGACCATCCTGCGTGAACGCGAACTGGGCATTGAGTCGTAGGAGATACATCGATGACTGAAGGACGGCGGCGGCAATTCAAAGTTGGGCGAGTCGTCAGCAATAAAATGCAAAAAACGGTTGTGGTGGCAGTTGATTATCTGAAACCACATCCGCTATATCGGAAGATTGTTCGCCGCACCAGCAAGTTTCATGCGCACGATGAACAACAGTGTCAGATTGGCGATGTTGTGCGCATCGGTGAGACTCGCCCGTTGAGCAAAACCAAGCGCTGGGAAGTGGTCGAGATTATCAAGCGGAATGAGGAGGCCTGACCATGGTGCAGCAGGAAACACGCCTGCGCGTCGCCGATAATACCGGCGCCAAGGAAATACTGTGCATCCGGGTGTTGGGCGGCTCGCATGTGCGCTATGGTCGCGTCGGCGATGTGATCGTCGCTTCGGTCAAGGAAGCGACTCCCGGCGGCGCGGTGAAGAAAGGCGAAGTGGTGCGCGCCGTCATCGTGCGCACCGCCAAGGAGTATGGTCGACCCGATGGCTCGCATATCCGGTTCGATGACAACGCGGCGGTGATTATCGGCAAAGATAACAACCCGCGCGGTACGCGCATCTTCGGTCCTGTTGCGCGTGAACTGCGTGAACGCGCGTTCATGAAGATCATCTCGCTGGCGCCGGAAGTGCTGTGATTGCTCGAGGAGGAAGTGCAATGCATGTCAAAACCGGCGACGAGGTTCTGATCATTACCGGTAAGGACCGCGGGAAGCGCGGCAAAATCAAGGAATCGCGCCCGAAAGAGCAACGGGTGATCGTCGAGGGTCTCAATATCGTCAAACGACACATGAAACCGCGCGGTCCAACGCGCCCCGGCGGGATTATCGAAATGGAAGCGCCGATCCATGTGTCGAATGTGATGTTGATCTGCCCCAAGTGTGGTCGCGCTTCACGAACCGGGCATCGTTTTCTGGAAGAGACGGATCACAAGGGCCGCCCGAAAAAGGTGCGATATTGCAAAGCCTGTGATGCCGTCATTGATGAGTAAAAGGCGCAACCGGAGCAATACGCTCCCGGCGCTCTGAGGAGCAGGGAATGGTACCACGCCTCAAAGAAAAATATCAGACCGAAGTCGTGCCAGCGCTGATGCAGGAGTTTCAGTACCGCTCCGTCATGCAGGCGCCACGGCTGGAAAAGATCGTCCTGAATATCGGGCTCGGCGAGGCGATCCAGAATTCTAAGGCGCTCGACGCGGCAACCGCCGATCTCGCAGCAATCGCTGGTCAGAAACCGGTCATCACGCGCGCCAGGAAGTCGATCGCAGCGTTCAAAGTGCGCCAGGGAATGCCGATTGGCGCTATGGTGACACTGCGTGGGGCGCGCATGTGGTCGTTCCTCGACCGGTTGATGAACCTGGTGCTGCCACGCCTGCGCGATTTCCGCGGCGTCAGTCGCCGTTCGTTCGATGGCCGCGGCAACTACTCGCTTGGACTGCGTGAGCAGATTGTGTTCCCGGAGATCGACTACGATAAGGTCGATAAACTCCGCGGCCTCGAGGTGGTGATCGTCACGACTGCACCCGACGATGAACAGGGATATGCGCTGCTCAAGCGCCTCGGCATGCCGTTTCGCGATTAGTCCGGGCCAGGAGCGTCCGCCAGATGGGACGCTGACCAGTCGGGATTGTTAATAAGGAGATATGGTTTGGCACGAAAGGCATTAATGGTCAAAGCACAGCGGCCGCAAAAGTATAAGGTGCGGGCCTATAACCGCTGTAAGATTTGCGGACGTTCGCGTGCGTATATGCGCAAGTTCGGTATGTGCCGCATCTGCTTCCGTGAACACGCGCTGCGCGGGTTGATCCCCGGCGTGACCAAATCGAGCTGGTAGCAGGTGAAGCACAGATGAACATTGCCGTCAGTCCGGAAGTAGAGGAGGATCACCGTGAGCATGCATGATCCGATTGCCGATATGTTGACCCGCATCCGCAATGCGTGTATGGCCCGCCACGCAACGGTTGAAATTCCGGCGTCTAAAATGAAACTGGCCATCGCACAGATACTCAAGCGCGAAGGGTTCATTCAGGATTTTACGGTGCGGGAAGGCAAACCTTACAATGCGATTGTCATTACGTTGAAATACACTCCCGATCGGCGACCGGTCATTACCGGGCTGAAGCGTGTGAGTAAACCAGGACTGCGCATCTACACCAAACGCGCCGATATTCCGCGCGTGCGCGGCGGGTTGGGGTTGAGCATCCTCTCAACACCGCGCGGCGTCATGGCTGGACACGAGGCGTGGCAACAGCGCGTCGGCGGTGAGATTCTCTGTTACGTCTGGTGAGCAGCGCCGAGGAGCAGATCATGTCGCGTATTGGAAAAAAACCGATCCCGATGCCGCGCGGCGTCGAGGTGACGATCGCCGAAGGCAACCTGGTGACGGTGAAAGGGCCCAGGGGGACGCTGACACAACAACTGTCGCCGGAAATGATCATTACCAATGAAAACGGCGTCATTACTGTCGCGCGCCCTTCCGATAGCAAACACCATCGCGCTCTGCACGGACTGACGCGTTCGCTCATCGCCAATATGGTGACCGGCGTCACGAACGGGTATGAGCGGGTACTGGAGATCACCGGCATTGGCTATCGCGCCATGCGTGAAGGGAAAAACCTGATCCTTCAGGTTGGATTTTCCCATCCGATTCGCGTTACGCCACCCGAAGGGATTACCTTTGAGGTGATGGAACGCCGGAGCGCCAATGAGCCACAGCAGGTGATCATACGAGGTATCGATAAGCAGAAGGTCGGCGAGGAGGCTGCAAAACTGCGCGCTGTGCGACCGCCGGAGCCGTACAAGGGATACGGCATCAAATATCGCGAGGAGCGGGTGCGTCGCAAGGCGGGCAAAGCAGGGAAATCGCGCTAACGCTTCCCGTCGCCTGTCACGACTCAGCAAAGGGCAGGGGATGGCAATCTCTGCCGCGAGGAGCATGTCACAATGGCAAAACGAACACCACGCGAATTGCGCATTCGACGCCACCGTCGCGTGCGCAAGAAAGTCAGCGGGACGCTCCAGCGTCCGCGACTGTGCGTTTTTCGCAGCAATATGCATATCTACGCTCAGGTCATTGATGATGTGGCCGGTCGAACGCTGGTGGCCGCCTCGACCGTTGAACCTGAACTGCAGGCATCGCTCGCCGGCAAAACGAAAACCGAACGAGCAAAAGTGGTCGGCGCCGCTATCGCAGAACGCGCCAGGGCGGCAGGCATCGAATGCGTCGTGTTCGATCGCGGCGGCTTCAAGTATCACGGGCGCGTCCAGGCGCTTGCCGACGCAGCACGCGAAGGTGGATTGAAGTTCTGACCAGGCCGCTCGAATGAATTCAGCAGGACCATGCAGGTTGACGGCCACAGGTTCGCCACGCTGCCTTCGCCGCAACCTCTAGATGTGATGGAGTGTGACAGTGATCAAGCGACGCATTAATGCGGATGAACTCGAACTTGAAGAGCGCGTGGTGCAGATCAACCGCGTCTCGAAAGTGGTCAAGGGCGGGCGCCGCTTCAGCTTCAGCACCGTTGTCGTTGTGGGCGATGGGAAGGGGCACGTTGGCATTGGCATGGGGAAAGCCGCTGAAGTGCCTGAGGCGATCCGCAAGGGTGTGGAAGCGGCCAAGAAGAACCTGATCCGGGTGCCGCTCTCCGGTACGACCATTCCGCACGAGGTGCAGGAGGAGTTTGCCGCCTCAAAGGTGCGCCTGCTCCCGGCTGCTCCCGGAACCGGGGTCATTGCCGGTCGCGGCGTGCGCCCCGTGCTCGAGATGGCCGGCATCAAGGATGTGCTCTCGAAACGCTATGGCAGCAACAATCCGATCAACGTGGTGAAGGCGACGTTCCTGGCGCTCAGTGCGTTGACGTCGCTCGAAGAGCAGGCACGCATGCGCAGCATGACGCCGCGAGAATTGCACCTGCGGCGCATGCGACGCGAAGTGGCGCCTCAGGAGGCTGGTTGATGTCCAGATTGAAAATTACGTATCGCAAGAGTGCGATCGGATATAGCCGCGACCAGAAAGCGACTATTCGATCGCTTGGATTGCGCCGGCTCAACAGTGTTGTCATTCACGATGATACGCCGACGATCCGTGGCATGATCTTCAAGGTTCGCCACCTGGTCAGCGTTGAAGAAATACCAGACAGCGACGCACCGGACGGCAATCCGGGCGACGACCTGCAGCGCATTGAGGGCATTGGACCAAAAATCGCACGCGCTCTGAACACGGCTGGCATCACCACGTTCGCTCAACTGGCAGCGCTTGATCCGGCGCGGATCAGCGAAATCCTGCGGGCAAGCAGGAGCCGTCTGGCGTTCACCGACACCTGGCCCGAACAGGCGCGCCTGGCAGCCGAAGGAAAATGGGACGAACTGACCGCGCTGCAGGCGCAACTCACTGCTGGACGGCAGGCGTGAGGGGAGGAACGAGTATGAAATTGCACGACTTGAAGCCGGCGCCAGGCGCGCACCGCGAGCGTAAGCGCATCGGACGCGGCATCGGCTCCGGTAAGGGTAAAACCGGCGGTAAGGGTATGATGGGACAGAAGGCGCGTTCTGGTCCCAATCCATCGCCTTCCTTCGAAGGCGGGCAGATGCGTATCACTCGCAAAACGCCCAAACTGCGCGGGTTCAAGAACCGCTGGCGGGTTGAGTATCAGGTTATCAATATCGGCCAGCTCAACAATGTGCCGGACGGCACTGAATTGACCATTGATGCGATGGTCGAGCAGGGATGGATTCACCCGGCAAAGCCGGTCAAGATCCTTGGCGATGGTGAACTGGAGCGTAAATTGACGATCCATGCGCATAAGTTCAGCGCCAGTGCGCGCGCACGCATCGAGGCAGCCGGCGGCGCCGCTCTCGAAACGCCATGGATCGTTGAACGCCGCAGCCGCAGCCGGGGACCGAACCCGCCCCGGCATAGTCGAAAGGCACAAACAACTCAAGAGGCGTAAGGTGTCGCATGACACCCCGCCTTTTCGATTGAAGGAGATACCTGAATGCTCGAGTCGGTTGTCAATGCGCTCCGATTGCCCGATCTGCGCCAGCGCATTCTGTTCACTCTGGCAATGCTCCTGCTCTTCCGGCTGATTGCCCACATTCCGGTGCCGAACATCGATCCGACGGCGCTGGAGAGCCTGCGGCTTGCGTTACAGGGCAATCAACTCGCGCAGTTGCTCAATATCTTCGCCGGCGGGGCATTGCAGAATCTGTCGGTCGCAGCGATGGGCGTCTACCCATACATTACAGCGCAGATTATTCTGCAACTCCTGGTGCCGATCATTCCGGCGCTGGAAGAATTGCGCAAAGAAGGCGAACAGGGGCGCATGCGACTGAACCGGATCACATTCTACCTGACCATCCCGATGGCGCTCTTGCAAGCCTATGGGCAGACGCTAACACTTGATCGCAGCCTTGGCGCCGGTCAGACGCTCTTTCAGACGCCGTTCGATATCGTGAACAATTTCTTTCCGACCTTCACCATCCTGATCAGCATGCTGGCAGGAACGATGTTGCTGGTATGGCTCGGCGAGCAGATCCAGGAACGCGGCATCGGTAATGGCGTTTCGATGATCATTTTCGCCGGGATCGTCGCTGGTTTGCCGGGGTTGATTATCCAGGCGTTCACCACTGTCGAACTGGGCGGGCTGGAGCAGGCTATCGGATTGATCGCATTCCTGGTCATCGCGCTCGGAACGATCATCGGTATTGTGCTCATGCACGAGGGGCAGCGGCGCGTTCCGGTGCAGTACGCAAAACGCGTGCGCGGCAATCGCGTCTACGGCGGGCAGAGCAGCCATATCCCGCTGAAAGTCAATATGGCGGGCATGATTCCGCTGATCTTCGCGCAGAGCATTATTATCTTTCCAGGCACGATTGCTTCCTATGGCTGCCCGGAACAGGTTGCGCCTCCTGATGCCGGCGTGCTGAAGCAGATTGCATGCTTCACCTATCAAACGTTCAGCCCGCAGTACGGCGGCGGTACACTGGTCTACTCGATTGCCCTGTTCGTGCTGGTCTACTTCTTCACCTATTTTTACACGAAGGTGATCTTCGATCAGCAGAACATTCCGGATACGCTGCAGCGCAATGGAGGTTTCATTCCAGGCATTCGACCGGGGAAACGGACTGAAGAGTATCTCGATCAGGTTGTGAGCCGGATCACACGGGTTGGCGCACTCTTCCTGGGGACGGTCGCCATTCTGCCGTTCATCACCCAGCAACTCACCGGCGTACCGATTGGTCTGGGAGCGACCGCATTGCTCATTGTCGTCGGCGTGGCAGTCGATACGATGCGGCAACTCGAGGCGCAACTGGTGATGCGCAACTACGAAGGGTTCATCAATCGTTGACGGCGGGCGTTCGACGACGTGCAGAGGGTTGTGCCATGGATATTATTCTTCTCGGAGCGCCTGGCGCTGGCAAGGGCACACAGGCGAAGTATCTGGAGGAGCATACCGGGATGGTGCACGTCGCCAGCGGTGATCTGTTCCGTGCAGCGCTGCGCCAGGGAACGGAACTCGGCATGCTGGCGAAATCGTATATGGACCGCGGGGAACTGGTGCCGGATGAGGTGGTCATCCGCATGATCATTGAGCGTATCAGCAAGCCCGATTGCAGTCGGGGGGTTATCTTCGACGGTTTCCCGCGCACCCGTGAACAGGCCAGAGCGCTTGAGGTCGAACTCAACAAGCAGGGACGACGGATCGATGTCGTACTGTACATTCGTGTGCCGGAAGATATGCTGCTGCGTCGTATCGCCGGGCGACAGACTTGCAAAACCTGTGGCTCGACGTATAATATTTACTATTTCCCATCCAAACATCCGAACATCTGCGATGATTGTGGCGGGAAGTTGTACCAGCGAAGCGACGACACCATGGAAACTGCGCGTCATCGGCTTGAGGTCTATTTTGCACAAACGATGCCGCTGATCGAGTACTACCGCGATCAGGGGCTGCTGGTGGAAATCGATGGACGGCGTGAGATTTCCCAGGTCACGCGCAGCATGATCGAAGCGCTCAATGCCTGCGCCGCCAACACGATGCCAACCGGCGATCGCGTCTAGCCCGAAAGGAGTAGCATGTCCAAAAAAAAAGATGTCATCGAGATGGAAGGAACCATCACTGAACCACTGCCAAACGCCATGTTTCGGGTGAAACTCGAAAATGGTCACGAGGTGCTGGCACACATCTCAGGTCGTATGCGAATGAATTACATTCGCATTTTGAAAGGGGATCGGGTATTGGTTGAACTGTCGCCCTACGATCTGACACGCGGGCGAATTACGTATCGCTACAAGTAAAATCGAGGAAAAGCGTCTGTTTGTGTCGTCTGCGCGGTTGCGCGGCAGTCAGTGGAGTGTTATTATTCTTAGATGTTGTCAAATGACAGGTTTGCACTCAGGAAGGAATGGTCATGAAAGTTCAGGCGTCGGTCAAACCGCGCTGCGAATATTGTCGCGTGATCAAACGCAAAGGGGTGCTGCGCGTCATCTGTAGCCGCCAGCCCAAGCATAAGCAGCGCCAGGGATAGAACGGTCGAAGTACAGGTTGGGCGTTTCGGCGCACCGATCTGCAGGAAACCGACGGTTGCGCAGCTCACAGGCGCGCACTATCAGTTCAGGAAGAGGAGCGTATGGCACGCATTGCAGGGGTTGACCTCCCGCGCAACAAAAACATCGAAATCGCCATTACCTACATCTTCGGCATCGGGCGCTCGAATGGGGCTGAGGTGCTGCGCAGAGCAAACGTCAACCCCGCCACGCGGGTGCGTGATCTGACCGAAGAAGAAGTCTCGCGCATCCGCGAAATCGTTGAGCGCGAGTATCGCGTCGAGGGCGATCTGCGGCGCGAAATTCAGATGAACATCAAACGCCTGATGGATATTGGGTGCTACCGCGGTCTGCGCCATCGCAAAGGGCTGCCGGTGCGCGGTCAGCGCACGCGGACCAATGCGCGCACCCGCCGCGGTCGCCGTGGACAGGCGATTGGCATCAAAAAGAAGACCTTGAAGAAGTAAATGGGCGGCGCCAGATGGCTGTGATCGGCACAATGCTCGTCTGGCGCGGCTGTACAGGGAGAGAGCATGGCGAAGCAATCGGCGAAAAGTTCCGCCACCACAAAACGGCAGCGCGGCAAACGTCGGGAACGCAAGAATGTGCCGCGCGGTCAGGCGCATATCCAGAGCACGTTCAACAATACGGTGGTGACGATTACCGACCCGAATGGCAACGTGATCTGCTGGTCGAGCGCCGGGCAAAATGGCTTCAAAGGGTCGCGCAAGAGCACACCGTATGCGGCGCAGATCGCAGCGGAAAATGCTGCGCGAAAAGCGATCGAGAACGGGATGCGCCAGATTGAGGTGTTCGTCAAGGGACCGGGCGCCGGGCGTGAGGCGGCGATCCGGTCATTGCAGGCAGCTGGCTTGCAGGTGACTGCGATCACCGATGTCACTCCCATACCGCACAATGGCTGCCGTCCGCCCAAGCGTCGGCGCGTCTGAGAAAGCATAAGGGGTGATAGATGGCTCGCTATATCGGACCTGTAGGAAAAATCAGCCGGCGCCTGGGTATCGGCGTCACCGAAAAGGGGCAACGGATTCTGGCAAAACGGCCGTTCCCGCCAGGACAGCACGGACCATCGGCGCGCCGACGGCAGGTGTCGGATTATGGGTTGCAATTGCTCGAAAAACAGAAGGCGCGGTATATTTATGGCGTGCTGGAACGGCAGTTCCGCCGCATTTTCGAGAAGGCGCAACGCTTTCCGGGTGAAACAGGGGCGTACCTGTTGATTCTGCTCGAACGGCGCCTCGATAATGTCGTGTATCGCCTGGGCTTCGCCACGACTCGCGCGCAGGCGCGACAACTGGTGACTCACGGGCATATCACGGTGAATGGGCGTAAGACCAATATCCCGTCGTATACCGTGCGTGTGGGCGAAACAATCGCCATTCGACCGGAAAGCCGCCGCCGCATGTATTTCAAGAATCTGGTCGATAGCGGCGCACTTGCCAAACATAAAGCGCCAGACTGGCTGCGCCTGAACCCGGTTGACCTGTCGGGCGAAGTTGTGGCAATGCCGCGGCGCGAGGACGCTGAGCCAGGCATCAACGAACAGCTGATTGTTGAGTTCTATAGCCGCTGATCTGTTCCGGGTTCCTGATGCGTGTGCGGCGGCGTCGACGCTGCGCCGCGGGAACCCGGCTCATGTGTATCAGCCAGGACAGAAAAGGAGGCGATCGTGCTGGACATCGCCATGCCGAAGATTGAGGTCGTTACTGCCGCCGAAAATTATGGGCGGTTCAAAATTGAGCCGCTCGACCCCGGCTATGGGCATACGCTGGGGAATGCGTTGCGCCGCGTTCTCCTGTCGTCAATCCCTGGCGCAGCGATTACGAAAATCAAAATCGATGGGGTGTTTCATGAGTTCTCGACGATTGCGGGGATCAAAGAAGACGTCACTGAGATTGTCTTGAACATCAAAGGTGTTCGTCTGCGTTCCTACGCCGAACGCCCCGTAAAAATCTCGTTGTCGAAGCATGGATCGGGCGTCGTGCGCGCTGCTGATATTGACGCGCCCAGCAATATCGAGATCGTCAATCCCAACCACTATATCTGCACGATCGACCGCGACGACACGTCACTGGAGATGGAGATGACGGTCGAACGCGGGCGCGGGTATCTGCCCGCCGACCAGCGCGATGCGCTGCCGATCGGCGAGATCCCGGTCGATGCCATCTTTACGCCGGTGCCGAAAGTCAACTATGTGGTCGAGAATATTCGCGTCGGGCAGGCGACCGACTTCGATAGTCTGCTGATCGAAATCTGGACCGACGGCACGATCAAGCCGGGGGACGCTCTCAGTCACGCCGCACAGGTGCTCGTGCAGTATTCTCAGACCATCGCCGATTTCAACCGCCTCTCGACCGAAGCGGAACCGGCGGCGGCGCCAAATGGGCTTGCCATCCCGGCAGATATTTACGATACGCCAATTGAAGAACTCGATCTCTCGACTCGCACCTACAACTGCCTCAAGCGCGCCGATATCACCAAAGTGGGTCAGGTGCTCGAAATGGACGAGAAAGCGCTCCTTTCGGTGCGCAATCTGGGGCAGAAATCGATGGAAGAGATTCGCGACAAACTGATCGAACGCGGGTATATTCCGCGGGTCGGTCAGACTTCGTTCACTTCCCCCGCGGAAGTCGAGAGCTGATGAGGGAGTACGATGCGACACCGCAAAAAAGGTTTTCTGCTTGGCAGAGAAAAAGAACAGCGCGAAGCATTGATCCGCGGGCTGATGATCGCACTGATCGAGCATCGCCGTATTACGACGACTCTGGCAAAAGCCAAAGCAGTGCAGCCCGAAATCGAAAAATTGATCTCACTGGCGCGCCAGGATACGCCACATAACCGGCGGATGGCGCTCTCGCGTCTGGCGAGCAAAACGGCAATGCGGCAGCTCTTCAGTTTCGCGCCAACCGAATACGCCGATCGCACCAGCGGGTTCACCCGCATCACCAAATTGGGGCAGCGCCAGGGCGATGGCGCGACGATGGTGCAGATTGAATTGCTCTGATGCGAAATATTGCGCTGCGTATCGAGTACGACGGCACCGATTTCGTCGGCTCGCAGTGGCAGACCAATGGTCGGTCGGTGCAGGGGGCGCTCGAAGCGGCCTGGCAGCAGTTGACCGGTGAGCGCCGCCGGATGATCCTTGCCGGACGTACCGATGCAGGAGTGCATGCGCGCGGTCAGGTGGCGAACGTCAGCACTGATACCCGTCATTCACTCACAACCATTGTTCGTGGATTGAATGGCGTTCTTCCAGAGGATATCGGTGTTCTCGCCGCCTGGGAAGTTCCTGAAGAGTTCCATGCACGCTACTCGGCAGTTCGCCGTGAGTATCGTTATGTGATCGACAATGGTCGCACGCCATCGCCGTTGTTGCGACGTCATGCCGCTTACGTGCCACGTCGCCTTGATGTGGCGGCTATGGACGCGGCAATTCAGCAGGTGATCGGCACGCGCGATTTCGCGCCATTGAGCGATGGACCCCAGGAGGGATCGACGGTTCGTATCTGTTATGCGGCGCGCTGCACACGCGCTGATGTGTGGGGACAGCCGCTGGTGTTGATCGATATTGCCGCAAATGCGTTCCTGCGCCATATGGTGCGCAACCTGGTCGGGACGCTGGTTCAGGTCGGCGAAGGGCGCATCGACGCTACCGGGTTTGCGGCGGTGCTCGATGGCACAAACCGGCGCGCCAGAGTGCTGGCGCCGGCGCATGGACTCTATCTTATGGCAGTGCGCTATCCAGGAGATGGCGCCGATGCGGCGGAGGAATCCGCAGCATCGATTGGAGTGACCGAGACAAGGATGCAACTATGAAAACCTACGCGCAAAAGGCGTCGGAAGTGCAGCGCGACTGGTATGTGATCGATGCGACCAATCAGACTCTCGGTCGGCTCGCGACACAGATCGCAACCCTGCTGCGCGGCAAGCACAAGCCGACGTTCAGCCCGTATATCGATGGCGGCGATTTTGTGATCGTCGTCAATGTCGAGCGTATTCGTCTGACCGGCAAGAAGCCGGAGCAGAAAATGTACTACCGCCATTCGAATTATCCTGGCGGTTTCAAGGCGGTATCGTTCAAACAGTTGATCGCGCGCCATCCCGAGCGCGTGCTGCGTTTCGCCGTCAAGGGTATGTTGCCCAAAACTCGCCTGGGACGGCAGCAACTGACCAAACTCAAGATCTATGCCGGACCAAAACATCCGCATGCGGCGCAGCAACCCAAAATCTATGAACCGCGACCGCGCGGCTAGCAAGTGCACTGGAGCGAATCCATGATTGAAAAGCGCTATTATCAGGGAACAGGACGGCGTAAGACTGCCGTGGCACGGGTGCGGTTGTTTCCTGGCAGCGGCGATATCGTCGTCAACAGTAAATCAATCCGTGAGTACTTCGGCGCGCGTGAGTTGTACGCTCGCGATATCGCCAGACCACTTGAGTTGACCGGAACTGCTGGCACATACAATGTTCTGGTCAAGGTGCGCGGCGGCGGTGTCAGCGGGCAGGCACAGGCAGTGCGTCACGGCATTACGCGCGCCCTGCTCGATGCCAATCCTGACTTTCGTCCGGTGCTGAAGCGGGCCGGATTGATCACACGCGACCCACGCATGAAAGAACGGAAGAAAGCCGGTCTCAAACGCGCACGCAAACGGCCGCAGTACACAAAACGATAAGATTATCGCGTGCGGGGATCTTCTTTCACACAAAGGCGCACAGGCAGGACGACAGGGCGTTCTCAGCCTTCGGCCCCTTTGAGTGAATGCACGTTTGGGCGCGGCAAATACCAGTGCAGCGGTTCGGAGCAGCGATTTCTTTGCGCCTGTTTCAGCGGCGCGCCTGAATACGACAGCGCAGTGAGTCGACGACGCCAGGAGCGCCAAACAACAAAGGCGCCCGTAGCGCCCGACCATCAATGAGTGTAGTGGGATCCAATGGCTGGCCCGCTAACGTGATGCCAACACCGCCAGCCGCGCTCAGGATCGCCATTCCGCCTGCCAGATCCCAGATGGTCGCGTAGGTCAGCACTGCCCCCAGCGCCGAACCGCGCGCCACATAACAGAGCGCAGCGGCAACTGAACCCAGACTGCGCGTTTTGCCGATAAAATCGATCTCGAGGCGCCGGTGCGCATCAGAAGGGATTGCCAGCCAGTCTTCACTGTCCCACTCCTGCTCCGACCTGGCATCGACGCAAACGGGTTGGTTCCCGAGGAATGCGCGACCGCCGATTGTCCAATAGCAGTCGTCGGTCAGCGGCATGTAAAATAGTCCCGCATATGGAATGCCGCGATGCAGCAACCCGATGGAAATGCCCCACACCGGCAGCCCGGCCACAAACGACGCTGTTCCGTCGATCGGATCCAGCGCCCAGACGTACTCTTTCGTTATGTCACATCGCGTCTGCTCCTCGCCAATGATGCCGTGATCCGGGTAGCGGGCAGTAATCCGCTCGACCAGAAACCGCTCGATTGCAACATCCGCCTCGGTGACTGGACTGTTGTCGGCTTTGCGCTGCGCTCTGGCACGGTTAAACAGGCGGAGTGCGATATCGCCGCTCTCACGCGCCCAGGCGCACAATTCCTCGATATTAATGTCGATCACACGCAGTCCTTGTTGTTGTCGTGTACACGAGGAATGATACCATGAAAGGCATTCATCCGGTTCATCTGCCGCTGCCGTTCCCCTTGCGGATCGTGAATGCCTATCTGATGCGCGATGAGGAAGGATGGACTGTTATCGACACCGGGCTCAACTATCCGCCTGGACAGGATGCGTGGCACGAAGCATTCGCCCGCCACGACGTCGATCCGCGCACGATCAGACGCATTGTTCTGACCCATGCCCATCCCGATCACTACGGTATGGCAGGATGGCTTCAAAGTCTCTCGGGCGCGCCGGTGGCGCTGTCGGCAGGTGAGGCAGCGTTTGCCCGCGCACAGTGGCACGCCGACTCACGCGCCCACGAGACGATTGCGACATTCTTTGGCGCACACGGTATGCCGCCCGACCTGATGACCACCGTAGCCGGGGATATTGCACACCTGCGTGTCATGACCCACCCCGTGCCATCGACAGTGACGCATCTTTCGGCGGGCGAACCGTTAATCATCGGTGGGAGGGAGTTCACGCCGATCGCCACACCAGGGCACAGCGACGATCATCTGGTGTTCTACTGCGCCAGAGAGCGCCTGCTGATCTGTGGCGACGCAGTGCTGATCAAGATCACGCCGAATGTTGGTTTGTGGGGGTGGAGTCGCGGAAATCCGCTCGCACAGTTCCTGGCGTCGCTCGACCGCCTGGCAACCCTCGATGTGGCACTGGCGCTCCCGGGTCACGGCCCGCCAATCACGCATTTCCAGGAACGCCTGGAGGAGTTGCGCATCCATCACGCGGAACGCCTGGAGGCGATGGAACGCGCAGCCGGTTCGGGCGCAACTGCCTACGAGGTATGCACTGCAATCTTTCCGCTTCAGGAATTGACATCACACCAGATTCGCTTCGCAATGGCGGAGACGCTGGCGCACCTGGAGTATCTGGCGAAGCAGGGGCGTGTCGAAGCGATTGAGTACGCCGACGGTGCATACTCCTGGAGGCGATGCGGGTCGTGGAACGTGGAACGTTGAACGTGGAACGTTGAACGTAGAGTATCCAGCCACAACGGCACAGAGGTAATCCTTCTTATGCTGCGAGCCATTCTTTTCGACCTGGACGACACACTGTACGATCTTAGGGCGCACTGGATCACATGCCTGCGTATTGCGCTGCCAGACGCAGCTCGCGCGATACCCTGCGACCTGGAAACGCTGGTGCGCAACGCGCTCACGGCGAAAATCTGGATCAATCAGATGCCCGACTTTCTGCGCGCCCAGGGAATTACCGATCAGAGCATCATCGAGGACACTTTCACACGCTATCGAGATATCTGGTTCGATACGCTCACCCTGGACCCGGATGCACCGGCACTGCTGACTGCCCTTGGTATGCGCTACCATCTCGGGTTGATCACCAATGGACCGTCATGGTCACAGCGTCCAAAGATCGAGCGGTTCGACCTTGCATCATATATGCATGCAATCATCGTCTCCGAGGAAGTCGGGGTCGCCAAACCAGACCCGCAGATCTTCCACATCGCGCTGAATGCGCTGGCGGTTGCGCCCGATGAGGCGTTGTTCGTCGGCGATTCGCCTGAGAATGATCTACGGGGCGCAGCACAGGCAGGTCTGCCGGCCATCTGGGTCAACCGCCACGGTACAGCGCTCCCGGCTGACGTTCCCCAGCCTGTCGCAGTGGTCGACGGATTGCGCGACCTTCTGGCAATCATCCACGCCTATGATTCACATTGACGATCCAGGCGATTGTGTGATAATATATCCGGCGTTCGACTGATATGCGCCCGATGCCCCTGCCGGCGGCGGCGCTTCATTATTGTCTTGTCTGGCAGAACACCGTTCAGGAGCGTTATTGTGGGGAGCAAAATCAAAGTTGTATTGACGCAGGACGTTGCCAATCTTGGCGCTGCTGGCGAAGTCCACGAGGTGTCCGGCGGATACGGCCGCAACTATCTCATTCCACGCGGTCTGGCAGTTCTGGCAACCCGCGGTCAGATCAAACAGGCGGAGGAGCGTCTGGCAGCGCAGCGTCGGCGCGAAGAAGCGGCGCGCCGCGATGCACAGGCCATCGCTGCCCGTCTTCATGGGCAGACGTTACGCTTCACCGCGCGCGTCGGCGAACTCGACCGGCTGTATGGCTCGATCACCAGCAGCGATATTGCAGAGAAGATCAGTGCAATGCTTGGCGAGGAATTCGATCGCCGCAAAGTGCAACTGGAAGAGCCGATCAAGCGCATCGGCATCTATCCGGTCACGATCCGCCTGATGGCAGGCGTCGAACCGGTGGTCAACATCGTCGTCGAGGGCGAAGAAGGGGCCATCCAGCTTCCCCCCGATCCAGAGACTGTCTGACCTTCTACGACATTTGATAGCACGTTCCGCATGGAAAATGTGCCATGGCATTGCGCCCTGGCACATTTCGCTTCTCAAGGCGCGTGTGGAGAGGCATGGGATAATCTGTCGAGAACTGGAGCATAACCTGTGCCCAACTCTCGTGTGCATTGCCAGACTCAGGCGATGGTTGGGCGCGCTCCAGGGCAACATTCGACATTGGGGACGCTATGACTGCACTGCCCGATCTGCCGCATAGCATCGATGCCGAGAAAGCCACCCTCGGATCGATCCTGCTCAACCGGGATGCCATTATCGCGATTGCACCCTGGTTGCAGGCGGATTATTTTTACCTGCAACGGCACGCGCAGATCTACGAGGCGATGCTGGCATGCTACAATGCCCGCATTCCCCCTGATACCCGCACCGTCGCCGAGGAACTGCGCCGGCGCAACCAGATCGAAGCCGTCGGTGGCGTGCTTTATCTCGCCGAACTGGTCGATAGCGTCCCAACCTCATACCACGTCGAATACTATGCCCGCATCGTCGAACGTACCGCGCTGCTTCGCCGCCTGATCACTGCCGGCGGCAAGATCGCCGCCCTGGGATACGAGGAGCACCGCGATATCGAAGATACGCTCGACCTCGCCGAACAGACTCTCTTCGAGGTCTCGCAGCGACGCGCTAATCAGGATTTTGTCCACATCGGCCAGGTCATCGATGCGTACTATGAGCAGATCAACTATCTGCAGGAACATCGCGGAGAGGTCGTCGGACTGCCAACCGGGTTTCGTGACCTCGATCTCATAACCGGCGGGCTGCAGCGCAGCGACCTGATTATTCTCGCAGCGCGCCCAGGCGTCGGCAAAACCAGCCTGGTGATGAGCATCGCCCATAACGTCGCCATGCAATACCAGGGGACGGTTGGCGTGTTCAGTCTGGAAATGAGCCGCGAGCAACTGGTGCAGCGTCTGCTCTCGATGGAAACGACCATCGACACGCACCGTCTGCGTCTGGGGCAACTCCGCGAGGAAGAGATGGAGCGCGTGATCAGCGCAATGGGACGCCTGGCTGCCGCGCCTATCTATATCGAAGACACGGCAGGGCTGAGCATCATGGATGTGCGCAGCCGGGCGCGTCGTCTTCAGGCGCGCGCAGGGGTAGACCTGATCATCATCGACTACCTGCAATTGATGCAGGGACGCCGCACCGACAATCGCGTGCAGGAAGTGAGCGAGATTTCACGCGGTTTGAAGGCGCTGGCGCGCGAACTCAACGTGCCGGTCATTGCACTGTCGCAACTTTCGCGCGCGGTCGAAGGGCGCACCAGCCATGTGCCCATGCTGAGCGACCTGCGCGAGTCGGGGTCGATTGAGCAGGACGCCGATATCGTGATGTTTATCTATCGCGAGGAATTGTACGATCCAAACACTGATAAAAAGGGCATCGCCGAAATTCACATCGCCAAGCATCGCAACGGTCCGGTTGGTGTGGTGCCCATGCGTTTCGAGCCCTCGACGACACGATTCATGGATCTGACCTATCGCACGCCAGAAGGGTATTAGCACGACAGCACGGCCTTTGTGGACTTCGCGCCTTTGTGGTGCGATCATCAAGCAACGTCTCGCTGCCGTATCAGGATCGATGACCTGTGCACGACGGCAAAGGCGCAAAGGGGATAACCCCATCGGGGGCACGGCGGAACGTATCTCGAGCGTACCCGTCGAGCCGGGCACGGCGGCGCTGTGCCCCAACCGGGCGGCGCCGCGCCCCAACCGGGCAACGCTCGCTGGCGCCGCTGGTACGGGCGAGAACAGATGATGCAGGCAACCGCCTGCCAGGGGGAGACTGGTTCGTCTTTATTACACGAGACGCCTGCGTTCTTGCGAGAAGCGTGAACCGTTACCCGTGTTGTATAATGGCAGAGAACATGCATGTTCTATACCGATCTGACGCACTCTCTTCGTTATTCCAGGAGCGAACAGACGGATGGCATTCACCGGCTTCACAACAGACGCGCTGGTAGGACTGCCGGGTGAATTCTTCACCGAGGTGTTGCCGCAGATCACGCTTCCCAGCGAACTCAAAGTAACGTTGCACGTTTTTTATCGATTGAGCCGGCAGCGTGGGCCTGCGCCACGGAGGATCAGCTGGGACGAACTGGCGGCGGATCGGACGCTGCGGCGCGGATTGCGCACCATCACGCGACTGCGCCCGCCCGAAGAATTGCTCGCCGAAGGGCTCGACGCCGCCGTGCGCCGCACGACGCTCCTCCACGTCGCCCTGCCTGACGGTGCGCGCAGTATCAACTGGTACGTTGTGAATACCGCTGCCAACCGTGTATGGATCGAACAGATCGGGCAGGCGAGCGCAGTGCTTGCCCCCAACCCGCCGCTCCCCGATGATCGCCCCTCATTGATCACACTGTACGAGCAGAATATCGGGCTGGTGACCCCGATGCTGCTCGATGACCTGCGCGAGGCGGAAGAGCGCTATCCAGCGCACTGGATTGAGGATGCCATGCGAGAAGCGGTGCGCGCCAACGCCCGCTCCTGGCGCTATGTCAAGAAGATACTCGAGAGGTGGGCGACCCATGGACGAAACGATGTGCAAGATCAAACCGACCGACCTATCGATGTCGAGAAATATGTCAGCGGCGCCTACGGCGACCTCTTCCGCCGCGGCAGCGACGTCTCCGACCTCCAGTAGCGCCCTCTGCCCTCACTGCGGCGGCTCAGGGTTCTACAAAAAGGCAGTGCCCTTTGGGCATCCCGATTTTGCCAGACTCTTCCCGTGCACCTGCAAACTTGCGGAGCAGGAGCAGCGCGAGGCAGCGCGCCTGCTGGAAATCAGCAACCTGGCAGCGTTCCTCGACAAGACCTTCGAGACCTTCAACCCGAACGTCCCTGGGGTGCGTCGCGCCTATTTGCGCGCCCTCGAATATGCCCGTCAGCCACGCGGCTGGCTTATTCTCTTTGGCAACTATGGATGCGGCAAAACCCACCTGGCGGCTGCCATCGCCAATCAGTTGATCCAGAACCACTACCGTGTGCTCTTTGCCGTCGTGCCCGACCTGCTTGACCATCTGCGCTCGACGTTCGGTCCGTCGAGCGAGATTGAGTACGATCAGCGCTTCGAGGATATTCGTGAAGCGGACGTGCTCATCCTCGACGATCTGGGCACGGAAAACACGACCAGCTGGGCGCGCGAAAAACTCTTTCAGATCATTAATCATCGGTACAACTTTGCATTACCGACGGTCATTACCAGCAATCGCAAACCAGAAGAGATCGACCCGCGCATCTTTTCGCGCATGTCCGACCGCGCACTCTGCGAAGAACACATTATCATCGACGCCGCCGACTATCGCAGGTTGCCGATTGCGCAACGCTACCCGATTGCCAGCGCGCAACGCCGCCTGAAGTAGGCCTGGTCGTCCATTCGCCCATTCCCCGATAACGCCGTTTTGTGCTATCATACCTTTTGATGTGTGCGCAACCCGTTGCGCGCTCATCGCATCAACGTTCCCTTGTGGGAGCATCCACGCCAGTGTGCCGTATCAGGGGTCATCCATGCCAGGCAACCGTGCATTGTTCGACCGCGCAATGGAGCAAAGCCGCGAAGCAGCGCGGCTCATGAACTGGGACGAGGCGCTGAAACAGGCAGCCCGCGCACTTCAAGAATTCCCGCAGGACCTGGACGCGCGCTCGGCGGTCGCTGTCGCGTTCTTCAACACTGCAAAGTATGCACAGGCGCTTCAGATTTTCGATGAACTGCGCCGCATCGATGCCGGTAATCCGTTCTACCTGGAATATCTGGCGCGCACCCACGAGCATCTTGGCGATGTGAAGGCAGCAACCGACGCCTACGTACAACTCGCCGATCTGCAGATGAACCGCAAACTGGCTGCACGCGCGATCGATGCGCTGAACGAAGCGTTACGTCTGCAACCCGATGCCGACGATCAGCGAAAGCGGCTGGCGCAGTTGCTCGCCGATCATGGCGCGACAGCCGATGCAGCAAAGCACTATCTCGAACTGGCACGGCGTTGCCAGGCGCGCGGGCAACTCGATCAGGCGGCGGATCTGGCGGAAACAGCGCTGCGTTGCGAACCCGAGAACCGCGAAGCCAAAGAGTTGATCGCTGTGCTCCACGATGCCCTGGCAACCACGGTTCAGTCGGCAATCGAGACGACAACCCCTGCCGCCGATGCCTCTCCCTTACCGATTATCGGCACCGGCGGCTTGCGCGGCGCACACCTCGCCATCGACCGGATTGTGGCTCTGGCGCACGAACGTCAGGAAGCGGGCGACATCGACGGCGCTATCGAGCAGTATGAACGCGCCCTCAAACTCGGCGCCGACCGCAGCGATGTTTTCTACAGTCTGGGTTTGCTCTATCAGGAACGCGGCGACTATCAACGTGCCGTAGAACTGCTGCAGGGCGCCGCCGGCGATCCGGAATACGCCCTCTCAGCCCACTACATGCTTGGTCAATCGTATCAGGCGCTGGGACAACTGCCCGAAGCGGCGCACGAGTACGAACAAACGATTCGTCTCCTGCCGCTCGAGTCGATCGGGCGCGCCGAAGCCGACGACATGATCCAGATGTATGAGAGCGCCGCGCAGGTCTACATTCAGATCGACGATATTGCACGCGCCGCAACGCTCTACTCGACGCTGGCCAACTTCCTTCAGGGCAAGCGCTGGGGGCGCGAGCGCGCCGATGAGTTTCGCCAGAAAGCCAAAGACCTGACCGAGCGCAATATGTTCTCCAAACTGCGCACGCTCGGCACCGGTGCCCTGACATCACCGCCACCCGCCCCTGAACCCGAAACGCCCCTCGAAAGTCCAATGCCCGAAACGTGGGGGAAGATTCGGCCGATCACCGATTTTTTGCGCGCGCCTGAGCCTCGTGCATCAGACGACCGCCTCGAAACCGCGCCATCAGTCGCTCCCGAACCGGTCGATCCACTGGCGGTCCTCGAAACGCTGCCGCCTCCCGAACACGTGCCTGCGACCCCAGTGACACCGCTCGACACAACGGGGCTGGATGACATCTGTGAACGGTACGTCCTGGCAAGCGAAAAATATGTCGAACAGGGGTTGATGCTGGCAGCCAACGATGCCTGTATGGAGGTCATCAGGCTGAACCCGGATTATTTGCCGATCCACCTGCGGCTGGGCGAGATTTACGAACGTGATGGACGCAAAGACGAAGCGCTGGTCAAGTATCAACTGCTGATCGACACGTATGTTGCGCGTGGTGAACCACAGCGCGCCATCGACGTCTACTATCGGCTGATAGAATTGTCACCCGATACGATCATGGCGCGTTCGCGGCTGGCTGAGTTGCTGCGCGCCGAGGGACGCAACGAAGAGGCGGCACAGCAGATTGCCGTGGTGGCCGGCGCCTATTTTCGGATGGGGCAAACGACCAAAGCGCTCGAAGAATATCGACGCGCCTTGCAATGGTCTCCTTCCAACGCGGAACTTCATGCACAGTACGGGCAGGCGTTGCTGAAACTCGACCGCGCCGAGGCGGCGCTTGTCGCCTTCCGGCGCGCCCTCGAACTCGATCAGCAGAATCCGGTCAATATCGCGCGCATCAACATGGCACTGGCGATCATGGGTGAGCAACCCGTGGCCATCTGGCAATCGCTGGCGACGCTGCTCGACCAGCTCAAACAGCATCCACAACGCCTCAATGAAGTGCAATCCGAGTACCGCGCCGCGCTGCTGGTTGCCGATCTCCCAATACTGCATTACATCCTGGGGGTTGTGCACCAGCATGCCGGACAACATCCATCGGCGCTGCTGGAGTTCGAGCAGGCAATTGAACTGCTGAATGCCGAGAGCGATCCCATTCTGACACCGCATCTTGTTTACCAGGCACTGGCGGATAGCCACATCGCCCTGGGCCAGGCGAGCGAGGCGTTGAACCAGCTCCAGCGCGCTCTGGACCTTCCTCCCGCCTCGCCGCCGCCGGAGAGCGCCCGGTATCCGTTCTCGACCCCCCTCTCCCAGGGAGAAACCGTGCGTCGCATGGCGGAAGCCTTTGCTGCGGTCGGCGATCTTGCCAGCGCCGAGCGCGCCCTGCAGGAAGCCAAACAGTTCCTGCCCTACGACCGTGCGATCTATACCAAACTGTCCGACATCTACTTCCGGCAGGGGCGACTGAACGAAGCGCTGGCGCAACTCGACGAGCTGGCGACGCACTATGAGCAACGCCAGATGCTGGATCGCGCAATCGAGGCGCTCGAAAATGCCCTGCGCCTGGCGCCCAACAATATCCCCATCAGTCATCGTCTGGCGAAAATGTATATCCGGCGCGGCTACCTGGACAAGGGCATCGAAGCGTTGACGCGCGTCGCTGAACTTCAGCGGAAGGAAGGACAGATCAAAGACGCGATTGCCAACCTGCAGCAGGCGGCTGAGGTGCACTGGACGCTTGGCAGGCAGGAGGAGGCGCGCGCACTCTATGACAAAATCGTGCATATCGCGCCCAATGATATCGAAGCGCGTCAGTGGCTGTCGTTCATGTACACCCTGGCCGGTATGATACGCGAAGCCATCGCCCAAAAGAAGCAGATTATTCGCATTCTGCTCCAGCGCCGCGATCTGGATAATGCCATCGCTGAGATGCATCAGATCTACGGGCTGGATCAGAATGACACCGATAATCTTTTCCAGCTCGGCGACGCCCTCATGCGGCGGCAGGAGTATGAACAGGCGGTCCGCATCTATGCACGGCTGGCGAAAGTCCCAGGCGTCGAGATCGATCGCGTCGAAGCGTTGCAGGCGGCAGCAAAACGGATGCTCGAACAACAACAGGCAGGGAGTCGGTGACGGATGGACAGCAATGGTGACACGATGACACGATGACCGCAGGCATATGATACTGTCCTGCAACCGTTTCTATCATCATCGTGTCATCCCAAAATGTCGGGATAGCGGTAAAATATGCGTGAACGCAGACAATCCCCGGCATTGCTGTGCACCGATGGAACACTATGCCTGATATTCGTAGCATCCTGGAATGGATCAATCGCCTCGCCGACCGTCTCAATCCCTTCGTTGACCCACGTGCGCTGCTCGATATTGCGATCGTCGCACTGATTTTCTACTGGTTGCTCGGCGTCATTCGCGGCACGCGCGCCGTTCCGTTGTTACGCGGTTTTGGCATCATGCTGGTGATCTCGATCGCCCTCAGCTCGGTGCTGCCGCTGGAGACGCTTCGCTGGCTGCTCGAAAACGCAATTCAACCGGCGCTGATTGTGGCAATTCCGGTGTTGTTTCAACCAGAATTGCGTCGCGCTCTGGAGAGCCTGGGACGAACCAACGACCTGCTGGGACGCCCGTTCTCGCGCGCCAATCGTTCAGAATTGATCGACACGGTGAATGGCATCTCGCGCGCCGCTCAACAATTGTCGCAGCAGGGAATCGGTGCATTGATGGTGATCGAGCGCGAGACGGGACTGCAGGAATACGCTGATCGCGGCGTTATCCTCGATGCGCGTCTGGCAGTACCGCTCCTGCTGAATATTTTCTATCCCAATGCACCACTGCACGATATGGCGGTGATTGTACGCGGTAATCGCATCCTGGCCGCCAACGTCGTGCTTCCGCTCAGTGAAGACATCGTTGGACCACGGCGCCTCGGCACGCGCCATCGCGCTGCAAAAGGCATCTCCGAGCAATCCGATGCAATCGCAGTGGTGGTTTCGGAAGAGACAGGGGCGATTTCGCTGGTGCATGATGGACGTATGGTGAGTTACCTGAATGAGGCGCGTCTGCGAAGCATGCTGGCAGGTTTGCTCAAAGTGCAGCTCGATGAAGAGCCAAAGACATGAACTGCTCGAAAGGTCGTCGTTGTGGATTTTCTGAACACCTCAGCCTTGCGTTTTCTTCTGGCATTGGTCCTGGCATTCACGCTGTGGGTGTTTGTCTCTTACACCCAAAATCCGGATCTCTCCACCGCCTACGATAATGTGCCGGTGGACATCGAAGGTCTGGAACCGGGATTGATCGTGGTCGATCAGGAAGGTCTGCCACGCACACAGCGTCCGGAGGTTGACCTGACGGTGCAGGCGGATGAGGAAACCGTGAGAAATGTACGCATTAGCGATCTTCGCGCGTTTGTAGACCTGAGCAGACGCGGGCCCGGCGAACACAATGTGCCGGTCAATGTGATCACCACCCGCTCGCTCCGTTTGCGTACAACCGTCGAACCCGAGTATCTGGTTATCCGGCTGGATCAGGAAATGACGAAGACGGTTGCGCTGACCATTGAGACAACCGGGATCGTGCCGTTTGGCTTCGAGGCGCGCGCACCGCAGGCAACCTCACGCGGGCAGCCGTTGACGACGGTGACGGTGCGCGGACCGCAGGGAAGGGTGACGCGCGTGACTGCGGTGCGCGCGCGCGCCGATATCGACCGCCTGACAGCCAATTATAATTCTCCACGACCACTCGAACCGATCGATGCCAACGGTCAACCGGTAGCCGGCGTGACGGTCGAGCCGGCTACTGCCGATATTCTGGTACCGATCATTTCCAGCGTCGGTCTCAAACGCGTGCCGGTTGTACCCGCGATCACCGGCTTCCCCGCCAGCGGCTATGTGGTTGCCGGGGTTGAGGTATCACCGTTGCTCGTCACACTGACCGGCAGTTCAGGACCGCTCGATGATGCCGAGAATGTCACCACCGCCGAGCTGGACATTACCGGCGCGACACAGACCTTCACACGCTCTGTTGCGCTCATCGCACCGCGTGGGACGCAGTTGCGCTTCGGTGAGCCAACCGAGGCGAACGTAACGGTGCGGATTGCGCCAATCAATCGTCCGTTTCAGGCGACCATACCGGCATCGGTGCAGGTCATCGGCATTGGTGAAGGGCTGCTGGCATCGCTCAGCCCCAACGTCGTTTCGATCACCGTGGCCGGCGCCGCCGCTCAACTCGAGATGTTATCCAGCACGCAACTGCTTGGGGTGGTCAATGTCCGTGGATTGGGACCGGGAGTCTATGAACTCGAACCAGCGTTCACGCTCCCTGAGGGCGTGACGCTGGCCGCTCCAGCGCCGCGCGTCTTTGTGACGCTGCGCATGCCGCCAACCGCCACACCAGAGCCGACATCAACGATCGAGAGCGAGGTTCAACCAACGGCATTGCCCGGCACACCGGGACCAACGCCGGGTGAAACGCCGATACCGACAGTAACACCAACACCATAAAGGAGGAGCATGACATGTCGCTGACCCTGGACGATGTCGCACACGTCGCACACCTGGCGCGTTTGCGTCTTTCGCCTGCTGAACTGGAACACATGCGCGAGCAGCTTTCGCATATTCTCGACCATTTTCAGATGTTGCAACAGATCGATGTCAGCACTGTTCCCCCCACTGCACAGGTCACCGACCTGACCAATGTGATGCGCGAGGACGAGGTGCGTCCATCGCTGCCGCGCGAACAGGCGCTGGCAAACGCTCCTCAGCAACAAGACGGTATGTTTCGTGTTCGAGCCATCTTTGAAGAAGAATAACAAGCGAGGACAACCGTGTCGCACAATGGATCGACGTTTCGCTATCTTGGCAAAGGGCATCGTCTGGTCGAAGGTCTGGAAAAAGTCACCGGCAACGCGCGGTATGCAGGCGATCTGGCGCTTCCCGGTATGCTCCATGCACGCCTGGTATTGAGCCCCTATGCTCACGCGCGTATCGTCTCGATCGATGCCCGTGCCGCACAAGCAGTTCCTGGCGTTGTTGCCGTGTTGACCGCCGACGATCTGCCAACGCGTGATCGCGCTGTCAATTCACGCCATAGCGCGGTTCTGGCAAAAGACCGCGTCCTCTGGCGCGGGCAACCTGTGGTGGTGGTGGTCGGTGAAACTGAAATGGCAGCCCGTGATGCCGCCGATCTCGTGGTGGTCGAGTATGAGCCGCTGCCGCCAATCGTGGATGTGCGCAAAGCCGCCATGCCCGACGCACCGGTCATCTGGCCCGAAGGGCTTCCCAAAGAAGGCGCCGATCTCACTGCTGCTCACGCTGCGGTTGATAAAGGCGAACAGGAAACAACCGGCGCCCCCTCGAACATTCATGATGAGGTGCACTTCGCACGCGGCGACGTGGAACGCGGCTTCGCCGAAGCCGATGTTGTGATCGAACGCGTCTACCGTACTCCAATGGTTCACCAGGGATATCTGGAGCCGCACGCATCGGTCGCTGAACCCGATCCGTATCGTGGCAGCGTCACCGTCTATACCAGCACCCAGGGGCAATTCAGCGTGCGTGATGAGGTTGCGCGTCTTTTGTCGCTGCCAAAGCACAAGGTCCGCGTTGTGCCAATGACAATTGGCGGCGGGTTTGGCGCCAAGTACGGCATCATCGATCCGCTGGTCGCTGCTGTTGCTGTAACGCTCAAACGTCCGGTACGCCTGGTGTTGACCCGCACCGAAGATTTTCTCTCGACCACGCCCTCTCCGGCAGCGATCGTCGAACTGAAGGTCGGTGCGCGCGCTGATGGCGCTCTCACAGCCATCCAGGCACACGTGCTGATGGACAATGGCGTCTTTCCGTTCACGTTGGGCGGTATTGTCAGCATCCTGCTCGGCGGCTATTACAAATGCCCGAATGTGAAGATAGACTGTTACGAAGTGCTGACGCACAAACCTCAGGCCGGCGCCTACCGCGCTCCAGGTGCACCAACTGCCACGTTTGCGATCGAGTCAACCATTGATGACATTGCACGGACGCTCGGGCGTGACCCGCTCGAATTCCGTCTGCACAATGCCGTCGAAACCGGTGACCCGATGGGCAACAACGACCCCTGGCCCCATATCGGGCTGAAAGCGGTGCTCGAGCGACTGCGCGACCACCCTGCATGGAAGGATCGAGCAGCCGGTCCAAACGAAGGGATCGGTATCGCCGTCGGCGGATGGCCCTGCGGCATGTCGCCGGCTGCGTCAGTCTGCCGGGTGGATACCGATGGAACGGTGCGCGTTCATGTCGGATCGGTTGATATTTCGGGGGTTAACTCGTCGTTTGTGCTGATTGCTGCCGAGATCCTCGATATTCCACCCGAACAGGTGGAACTCATCCAGGGTGACACACGCAGCGGGCCCTTCGCCGGTCCCTCCGGCGGCAGCCAGACGACCTACAGTGTGGCAGGCGCAATCGCGAATGCAGCGCGTGCCGTGCGCGAAAAATTGTTTCACGTCGCAGCGGATCACTTCGAAGCCAGTGCAGCCGACCTTGAGCTCCGCAATGGAATGGTGAGTGTCAAGGGATTCCCCGACAAGGCGATCTCGATTGGCGACCTGGCAGCCATCGCCGAAAGCAAAGCTGGCGGTCCCGGACCAATCGTGGCCGAAGGCAGCGCCGCTGTGTCCGAGAATGCCCCCGGCTTCGTCACCCACCTGGCGAAGGTGCACGTCGACCCGGAGACCGGTCAGGTGACGCTGAAGCAGTATGTGGCCGTCCAGGATGTCGGTTTTGCCCTGAACCCAACCATGGTGGTCGGACAGATCCACGGTGGTTCGGTGCAGGGCATTGGCTGGGGATTGTACGAGTCCATGGTGTACGACGAGTATGGTCAGTTGCTGACCGCCAGTTTTATGGACTACAATCTCCCGTCGTTCGACCAGGTTCCCGATATCGAAGCGGTGCTGGTCGAGAACCCCTCGCCACACGGTCCCTTCGGCGCCCGCGGCGTCGGCGAACCGCCGATCACCGCAGGCGCTGCAGCCATCGCCAATGCCATCCGTGATGCGACCGGCGTGCGTGTGAGCGAATTGCCGGTTCGGGCAGAAACGCTCTGGCGTGCATTGCACGAAAAGTCTTCCGCCCAGTCGTCATAACATCTGGTCTGTGAGCAGGTGTACGCCTGACACCGTCGGGGCACGGTGGCGCCGTGCCCCGACCGTGCAACGCCCGGCAGCGCCGTGCCCCAGTCAGGCAACGCTCGCTGGTGCAAGCCGAAACGGATGACTCAGAGCCTATCCGAATAACGCAGGATGCGGTTGTTCGGATAGACACTAACACTGCAACAAGATTTCTCAGGTCCTGCAAAGGTACGTGTTCAGACGTATCGTGCATGGGTGCATCGGCGGGGCAGCGTCTTGTGGCGCTTGCGAACGCCATCCCGCCGCCTCCTCTTGACCCTGAGGGCATCCCCCAAACCCCAATCACGCACGGGCGCGCTTCTTTCGCTCTCCCATCAACGCACACCCAATGGGCGCCATACCAGCCTCGCCGCAACCGCACGCCACGGCATTCGTTTATTCGTTGTTCATTCGTTGACAGAGGGGCGCTCCTGGTCAACGCCTGCGCAGCCAATAGCCGATCGTACTGGCAGCGCTTGCGAAAACCTTCCCGCCGCCGATTCGTCATCTCACGCGCTTCCCCCGAACCCCTGATCGTAACCCCCAACGACGTTCATCCCATCACATTGACCTTTTCCGGCGCAATCTTGAATCGAACCCGCCGCTCATCCGGCGAGTTCGACGTAAACCGCTCTGCACCGGTATACCGGCGCGCCAGATAGTCAATGTGCGCACGCCCATGCTCCTCATCGACCTCGACCACCGGACCGCGAATCTGAATGTAACGATACATGTTGTTGGGATCGACAACAACCAGAGCAACATAGGGATGTGCACGGATTGCGCGATCCTTGAGCCGCCCGACAGCCGTATTCAGGTAGATATAGCCGTCTTCGAAGTGGAACCAGACCGGCGTCGCCTGCGGCGTCCCATCGGGCAGGGTTGTCGCCAGGATCATAATCAACGGTCGTTCGAGCAGATCGCGGTGTGACTCTGGGATTTCCGCGAGCCGCATGGTATGATGACTCATACGGTACTCCAGTTATGATCTCAGATGTGGAATGACTCGCTCGCTGAACGCTTTGATGAACTGCTCCTGATTGCGCCCGACATTATGGACGTGAATCTCATCGAAACCCAGATCGATGAACTGCTGAATATACGCCCGATGTTCATCGAGATCGGGTGAGATCAACATCCGGTTCTTGAAGTTTTCCGGTCGCACCAGTTTCGCAATCTCGGCAAAATCCTCCGGGTTACGAATATCCTGTTTGGGAAAGGGCATACCGCCGTTGGGCCACTCGGTCAACGCATTCTGCATGGCTTCTTCGTAGGTTTCAGCCCATGACATATGCAACTGCAGAAGTTTGGGCATCCGCGCCGGGTCCTTGCCCGCTTTTCGCGCGCCTTCCTCGAATTTCCCCAGGAGCATGCGCAGTTTGTCAGGGCTGGCGCCCGGTGTAATGATCCCATCGCACTCGCGTCCAGTCCACTCCGCGGTGACCGGCCCGGCTGTAGCGATGTAGATCGGGGGCGGGACAGGAGGAAGCGTCCACAGGCGAACGCGCTCCATTCGGAAGTACTTTCCATTATCATGGCGGGCAACGTTGCCGGTGAACAGTTTCTTGATGATGCCGACCGCTTCCTGTAACATCTGGAGGCGGATGTGCGGTTCGGGCCAGACACCGCCAACAACGTGCTCATTCAGCGCCTCGCCACTTCCCAACCCCAACCAGAAGCGACCGGGAGTCATTGCAGCCTGTGTTGCTGCAGCCTGCGCCACGACTGCCGGATGGTACCGAAACGACGGACACGTCACCCCTGGACCAAAGGTCAACGTACACGTCGTTGCCCCCAGCGCCGCCATCCAGCTCCAGACGAATGCGCTCTGCCCCTGTTGCGGCACCCAGGGCTGAAAATGATCCGCCGCCATCACCCCTTTGAAGCCATGGCGCTCGGCGAGCTGGCAGTACGCCAGAAGATCGTTCGGATGGAATTGCTCTAATGCTGCGGCATATCCGATGATTGCCATTGTCGTGCTCCTTTGCGCTCGAGAAACTCCCGTGCCAGACGTTGCGCTGATGTATCGCCAGGTTGCTGCGCCAGCCAGATCAGATCATCAGGTTCATCGATATCCCGCTCGAGATGCGGCAGACGCACAAAACGCACCGGCAATCCACGACGCCTGGCTTCTTCACAATGACGCGCACAACTGTCGGGTCCAAACAGAAACGTCCATTCCTGCGCTGATGTCACGAGAAGCAGGTTCGTCCCGCCATCATGAGCCGGTACGATGACGACACCAGATGTCTCCGCCGCCATCAGTACATCGTCTGGCCGCAGCAGGGGAAGGTCGGAGGGCGCCACCAGAACCGCTGTACGCGCGGGAAGGTCTGCGACTGCCTGACGAAGCGCAGCGTTGAGATCAGATGCACGATCCACAACAATCGCTGCACCATGCGCGATCGCCACCTGGTGCGCTGCCGCATCACGACTGATCACTGTGATCCGGCAGACCGGCGACCGCGACAGTGCCATCAGCACATCGCCAAGCATCGACAACGACAATGCCTGTCGTTCGTGTGCATCGAGAACAGGCGCCAGACGCCGCTTTGCCTGGCGTAATTCCTTGACAGGAACAATGGCGTGGATCTCCATGCTGACCGGTTCTACAACAAGTGACGATGTGCAGCAGTTCTCACAGTACCGGGTATCGCCTCTACCAGATTCTCAAGATGTCCGTCCACGAATGTGTCAGTTATGATGACCTCGCATCACGATGTGTGATATGACGTGCAGCAGCCAGCGTTGCCTCAGCCAGACGACGCTTTTCGACAGGCCCGCGCATCAGGGTATCGGTGACGACGACCTCGACGCCAGCCGCGCGGATGTCATCAGCCAGATCAACGTCCGCATGGTCAATCACCAGGGTGTCGATCACACCACGATAGCAGGCAGCAACACCACGCGCAGACACCTCCAGACCAGCAGCGCGCATCAGCGGCGCCGCCGGACCTTTGACCGGCGCGCCAGCAATGATGGGGCTGACCGCCACAACCGGCGCCGGTGATGCAACGATTGCGTCACGCACACCAGGCACTGCCAGTATTGTACCAATGCTGACCACCGGATTACTCGGCGCGATCACGATCGCCTCTGCAGTGGACAGCGCTTCGAGGACGCCGGGCGCCGGACGCGCCTGCTCGATGCCGACAAAGCGCACCCCAAGCACTTCATCACGAGCGCGCCGCTGCACCAGATACTTCTGAAAATGCAGCCATCCTGCGGGTGTGGCAATCTCGGTTGCCACCGGATCGTCGCTCATCGGCAGCATCTGAATGCCGACATTCAACGTGCGTCGAAACGCATCGGTCACCTGTGAAAGAGTCCATCCGGCGCGCAGCAACTCAGTGCGGCGGATATGGACTGCCAGATCGCGATCGCCAAGTTTGAACCACGTTTCTGCACCAAGCGTGGCGAGCATCGAGAGCGTATGGGTCGTGTCGTTCTGTATCCCCCAACCCTGCGAGGTATCGACAATGCCTGCCAGGGTATACATCACAATGTCGATATCCGGAGAAACATGGAGCCCGTGAAAGATCATGTCATCGCCTGTGTTGACAATCGCAGCAATTGTTTCAGGCGATACGACCTGCACCAACCCCTCGAGAAAACGGGCAGCGCCGACGCCACCCGCCAGAACGACAATCATATGGAATCTCCGTCTGGTTCAATCGAAGCGAACAATAAGCGTTTCGAGCGGCAATCGTTCCCGGCGAACCGGTTCGCTGGCAGCATACCCGACGGTGATCAGAGCGTGCGGAGTCAATGCCGGGTCCAGATCGAGCGCATCTGTCACGACATCAGGACAGAACAAGGGGGCGCACATCCACCCACAGTCCAGACCGAGCGCATACGCCGTAAGCAGCATATTTTGAATAGCGCAACCCAGGCTTTGCACCGCCATCGTTATTTCGGCAGCATTGCGCGCCGCATCGGGGTACACATCGAGATCAACGGTATACAGGCATGGCAGAATGACAACAGGCGCGCCTGTAATCCGCTCATACGATTTGCGTGCACGTATGTCAATCGTGGCAACGTCCTGACCATCGAGCGCAAGCTGGCGTCGCCACTCATCACCCATCGCCTCAGCAAGTGCGCGTTTGATATCTGTACGGGTCAGCACCACAAACCGCCACGGCTGCCGACCATGCGGTGAAGGCGCCCACCGCGCCGCTTCGAGCATCGTCATGATGTGCTCACGCGCAACAGGACGACTCGACAGACGACGCACCGACCGTCGGCCACGGATGATGTCTGCCAGCGAGAGTGACAGACGATTCGTTTCAGCGGTCATCACAACACCAGCGCTCGTGTGGTCTTCCTGCGTCTATCAACGGAACAGATCACGTTCCGGCGCCCGAATCAGGACGCGCGCGCCATCATTGGAAGGCATAACCGGATACCCGCGCACAATCGCCGCAGGAATGCGATCCACTTTCCCCATCACCAGTTCGGCGGCGGAAGCCAGTTCATCCGCCACGGCAATCACACTGGCATGCATGGTATAGCCGTATGGATCTTGCTGTCCAGCATAATCGACCAGCGGCGCAAGACCTGCGACGCCAATTGCGACATTTACCTGTCCTTCGCGCCACGGACGCCCAAATGTATCCGAGATAACGACAGCCACATCCACCTGACAACGCTCACGCAGCGCCAGACGCAGGCGCATCGCCGAAGCATCAGGATTGATGGGCAGCAACGTCACAAAACGTTCGCCGGACACATTCGACTCATCGACGCCAGCGTTGGCACAGATAAATCCGTGATGGGTTTCAGTAATCAAAACACCGCGGTCCATTTTGACAATACGCCGACTTTCGCGCAGAACCACTTCATAGTATGCCGCGTCTTTTCGACCCTGCAGCGCTGCCATACGCGCCAGATGCGACGGCTCGACGGTTTCGAGATCAACCAGACGTCCTTCCGCTTTTGACACAACCTTCTGCGTCACCACCAGCACATCGCCATTGTTGAGCGCCACATCGTTGCGTCTCAGAGCATCGACGAGAATAGCAGCGAGATCAGCACCGGGATGCACCTCACTGACGCCGCGTATTGGAAGAATGCGGATACCGTCGTTCATCGAACAGCGTCCTCATACGCTGGATCGTAGTCTACAACCTTCGCTTCCGACGAGAGTCAGGAGAAACAGCGTGCCCGTCATTGTACCACGATCACCACCCACTCCCAAGCAGACGGAGACACGTAATACCATTTTAGATTGTAGATTTTGGATTGTAGATTGGTGTGATGGCATTGCAGTGCGCTCTGGCGGGCGTGCGCATGTGGCCTGTTCAATTCCGATTGGTATAAGCAGTGCTGCATTTCCGCTACCGCCAGCAATTGATACCAACTTTAGATAGATAGTCACGTATTGGGTAGCCACGCAAACCCGGTCACACCCTGAACCACTGCGGGATGCGCGTGCAGATACCGACACCGCTCGACCACGCGCGCTTGCAATGCATCCAAGCTGGAGAAGCATTCATTGGCGACCGCTTCCCGCAGCAACGGCACGACCGGTTCGGCGGGCGACAGCTCCGGCGTGGACGGCGGCAGATGGACGAGGACGATCCCCGGCGGCACGCACAGATCCTTCGCCCGATGCCAGCCCGCATGGTCGAGCAGCAGCACCAGGGTCTTCCGTCCCTCCGGGTCAACCTCCTGCTGGAACGTGCGCAAAGCCAGACTCATCAGCGCACTGTTCACGGTCGGCAGGATGAGAAAGGTGCTGGCGCCGCTCGCGGGATGGACAAAGCAAGACACGTCCAACCACTGATAGCGGGGGTGATGGACGGCGACCGGACGCATGCCGCGCCGGGTCCACACCCGACGCGTCACAGGCTTGAGACCGAGCCGCGCCTCGTCCTGCGCCCACACCGCGACCGCGCGGTCGGGAGAGCGCTGCCGACACTCGGCAACGACCGCCGCGAGGTTTTTTTGAACGCTGCCGGTTCCTCCGGCTCGGCGCTCTTAGCATGCCGCAGCCGCGGACGGCGCAGCGTAAACCCCAGGCGCCGCAGATACGTCCAGGCGGTGACCGCCGCCATCGTCGTTCCGGTGTGCTCCTGCACTCACCGCGCACCCGTGGGAGCGGTCCACACCCCGCCGTCGGGAGGACGGTCCTGGAGGGCCTGGGCAAGCGCCTGGTGCTCCGCCGCGTTCAGGATCGCCCGCGTGGCGCCGCCGGAGTTGAACTGATGGTTGTCGATCAGGCCGCGCGGGCCTTCGGCGTTATACCGACGGATGATCGTGTCCACCCAATGCTGGCTAAAGCCCGTGGCCTGACTCACCGCCCGCGTGCTGGGGCAGTTGGCCTCCATCTGCTGGGCATCCAACCAGATCACCTGCCAGCGGGTCTTCTCCTTGGCATCGGTGCAGCGACGGGAGCGTTGTTCGAGTTCCGCCACACTCAGGTGGGGATAGAGGGGGATCGGTTTTTTTGCCATACCTTATTATACACCTAAAGTTGGTATGACATCACCTCCGATTGCACTGCGACCGACCGTCATTGCAGACATGCGGGAGACGAAACGTCCGTCTCCGATCACCACGTAGCACAACGCAGGAAAAAAAACAGGCGGCTTCCATACGGAAACCGCCTGTTGATGTGGTAGCGGCGGGTGGATTCGAACCACCGACCTTCGGGTTATGAGCCCGACGAGCTGCCACTGCTCCACGCCGCGCTCTGTCGGGCGCAC
>FWPU01003512.1_pt1 | contig 39311 bp, 30 predicted proteins | sample 2228361 | NCBI WGS metagenome assembly FWPU01 (sample SAMEA103939777, study PRJEB20133) | metagenome | reverse complement strand
CCTATCCGAAAAGTTTCGGCGCGATCTCCTGACCGTGCCCCTGGCTGGTCGGGAGACCAGCCGGAACCGTTTTTCGGAGACCTTGCTGACGTATGAGGATACCGAAGCTCGCGTGGTCACTGGCGCATAGTTCCTCCTCGCAGAGATGCGGCGTCGGCTGGGAAGGCGCCGTCCTGAAGGCCGATCTCCGGGGCCGAATCGGAAGCTTCAGCCGGTCCGTCGCTCAGCGGCAACGACTGCCTGAAGGCTCCAACCCGGAGATCCGGGGCCGGCCTGGAGGCTTCAGACGGTCTGTTGCCCAGCGGGAGCGGCTGCCTGAAGGCTCGCCTGCGGCATGAGCGACTCCGTGGTCGGCGATGGGCGCGTGATCTCCTCCAGAAAGTTGAGCGCCGTCCGGTTGAAGGCGTCCGGCTGATCGACAGGCGTCACGTGGCGCGAGCGAGGGATGATCGTCAGCCGCGCGTTGGGGATATGCTCGGCCAGGTAGCGCGTCGGCTGCGGGCCGAGGGTCTGGTCGGCGGCCCCTGCGACGACCAGCGTGGGGCAGCGGATCTCCGCCAGCCGCGGCCGCACATCGAAGCGCAGGAGCGCGCGGGCCGCGCGCAGGTACGCCCGACGGTCAACCTGGCTGAGGCGAGCCGTCGCTTCCTGGCGCAAGAGGGCCTGATCGGGGTCGGGGAACAGCCCTCGCGCCACGACGCGCGCCATGGCTGGCGAGCCGCCGACGAGGAGGGCGATCACGCGCGTCAGGCCGCGCAGGTAGCGTCTCCCCGAAAGGCGGATCGCTGCGCCGGTGTTGACCAGGATCAGGCTGCGCACGTCGTCCGTCCGCGCGAGCGCCAGCGCCAGCGCGACGCATCCGCCCATCGACAGCCCCAGGAGGTGGGCGGGGCGGGCGTCCAGGCGTTCGAGCAGCTCCGCCATGTCGGCCGCCATCTGCTCGATGGTCAAGGCCGCGTCGGGCAGCGGCGTCCGGCCATGCCCGCGCAGGTCCGGCGCGATCACGCGCCAGCGGCTGGAGAAGGCCGGGATCTGCAGGAGCCAATCGTCGCTGCTCGACCCCAGCCCGTGCAGCAACAGGAGCGGCTCTCCGCTTCCGTGCTCGGTGTACCAGATTCGAACGCCGTTCAGGTCGATCCATGCCATGGCCGTCTCCTATGAATCGTCGCTGGATCTCCCTTTGTTATAGTACTGATATTCTGCTGAGGTGACAAGAATCTTCATCTACGCCAGCGCAAGCCGGAGGCTTGCGGTACAGCGCAGTGCGAGCCGGGGGCTTGCGGTACAGCAGCGCAAGCCGGGGGCTTGCGGTACAGCAGCGCAAGCCGGAGGCTTGCGGTACAGCCCTGGATTCTCTGCCCAATCTCTATTATACTGAGAGAGCGCCCCATTCACCCGCGCGATCTCAAATTGGCCCTGCAGAGGGGCGGTGATTCAGGGCACGCCCTCCGTGTTGGCCCTGCTCCCCTGCTCTCCAGAATCAGGAGGATCCTCCATGATCGAGTTGCCTGAAGCCACTGTGATCGCGCAGCAGATCCCAGGGACGATGAGAGCTGTCGTCGTCTACGAGTCTCACTGGGGAAACACCGCCGCGATCGCGCGCGCCATCGCCGCAGGCATCGGACCTGGGACGCCAGCGCTGACCACCACCGAGGCGACGAACGCCGCTCTCGCCGATGTTGATCTCATCGTGGCGGGCGCTCCGTTGTTGGGCTTCGCGCTCCCCACGGAGGGCATGCTCCGCAACATGGGCGCAAGCGCCAGCCGAGATCCGGTTCCCCCCGACCTTTCGCATCCGTCCTTGCGCACATGGCTGGACGCGCTGCCCGCCGGCGATGGCCGCGCGGCCGCCTTCGAGACGCGCATCTGGTGGTCGCCGGGCAGCGCGGCCAGGGCGATCCTGAGCAAGCTGGCGAGCCTGGGCTATCGTCCGATCGCCAAAGGCCAGCGCTTCATCGTGCGGGGGAAGTACGGCCCGCTCCGCGAGGGCGAACTGGAGCGAGCCAGGGCCTGGGGCGCCGAGCTTGTCCGCTCGCTGGCGTCGAGCGGTTGACCGGCCAGGCGCGCCTGGATTCGGGGGAGGCCATCCATGGAAGACCGATCGATCATCATCATCGGCGCCGGGTTCGCCGGGCTGGCGGCCGGCATCTACGCCCAGATGAACGGCTACCGCACGCAGATCTTCGAGATGCACTCGCTGCCGGGGGGATTGTGCACCGCCTGGCAGCGCAAAGGCTACACCATCGATGGCTGCATCCATTGGCTGGTGGGATCGTCGCCGCGCAGCAGCCTCCATCGCTTCTGGCAAGAGGTCGGGGTCGCCCAGGGGCGCAAGTTCATCGACCTCGACGAGTACATGCGCTACGAAGGGGCCGATGGGCGCACGGTCATCTTCTACAGCGACGTGAATCGGCTCGAACAGCACCTGCTGGCCTTCTCGCCGCAGGACGCCGCCGCGACGCGCGAGCTGATCCGCGGCATCCGTCTGGCCCTGGCCTTCGATCAGCCAGCTCCCTCCGACCCGCTGTGGACGCGCCTGTGGAAGGGGCTGAAGCTCGGCCTGCTCCTGGCGACTCGCGGCCGCGAGATGCAGCGCTGGATGCAGATGACCGCCGACGAGTTCGCCGCACGCTTCCAGGATCCTGTCTTGCGCGACGCCCTGCGCGAGGTGTGGATACCCGAGTTCGCGATGTTCTTCATGCTGTTCACCTTCGCCTACCTGCACAGGAAGGACGCGGGCTATCCCATCGGCGGCTCGCTGCCGATGGCGCGCGCCCTGGAGCGCCGCTACCTCGACCTGGGTGGGACGATCCACTACCACAGCCGCGTGGAAAAGATCCTCGTGGAAGGGGACCGGGCGGTCGGCGTGCGCCTGGCCGACGACAGCGAACATCGCGCCGACCGGGTCATCTCCGCGGCGGATGGCCACACCACGATCTTCAAGATGCTCGAGGGACGTTACGCCGACGATGCGACGCGCGAGCCGTACGAGAAGTGGCCCATCTTCCCACCGCTCCTGTACGTTGGGATCGGCGTGAACCGCTCCTTCGACGACGAACCGAAGATCGTCTCCGGCCTGAGTTTCCCCCTGCGCCAGCCGACCGAGATCGCCGACGCGGTGCGAGAGCGCCTGTCGGTGCGCATCTTCAATCAGGATCCCACCCTGGCCCCGCCCGGCAAGACCGTCTTGACGATGATGCTGCCCAGCGACTACGCCTACTGGAAGGAGCTGGCGCAAGATCGCGCGGCCTACGAGGAGAAGAAGGACCAGATCGCGCGCACGATCGTCGCGTTGCTGGAACAGCGGTTCCCCGGCATCTCCGCGCAGGTGGAGATGGTGGACGTGGCGACCCCTCTGACGTTCGAGCGCTACACGGGCAACTGGCAGGGCAGCTTCGAGGGATGGCTGCTCACGCCGCACAACGCGTCGACCATGATGCGGCCGATGCGTCAGACGTTGCCGGGGTTGCAGCGCTTCTACATGTGCGGCCAGTGGGTGGAGCCGGGCGGCGGCCTGCCGACCAGCATCATGAGCGGGCGCCGGCTGGTGCAGGCGCTGTGCAAAGAGGATGGGAGGAAGTTCGTGGCGACGGCGGCGTAGCTCTCTCACGGTTCCCCCTTCCTCTCCCAGGCTTCTTGGGATAGGAAGGGGAATCGTGAGGGCCTGAGCCAGCCCTACGAACCAGGCCCATGCGAGGGGGCGATGCGCGCCAGCGCGTAGGGGGGCAGCTCGAGAGGAAGCTCTCTGTTCACCCAATAGGTGCGGCTGGCGTCCGCGCGAAAGGCTTCCGGAGCGCGCATCGCTGTCTCCGCCGTGGACTCGTCCAGCAGCGAGACGCGCCACGCCCCGCGCAGCCCCAACACCTTCACGCTTTGTTCTTGATCGGTCAGGTTCGCTGCCAGCACGTGCAGACGGTCGTCCCTGCGCCAGGCAACGCCCTCGACTGTCAGCGGCGCAGACGAGCGGGTGGGGACGGCCACGCCGCCCGCGCACTCGCCGGCGTCGGCCAGCACATGATAGAGAGGAAAGACGCAGCCGGCCAGCGCCTGGAAGGGGAACGCCGGGGAGCCAGCCTCTGTCTCCATCACCCCACGCCAGCCTGTGGTCTCATAGAAAGTGACGCTGGCGGCGCCGCCGGCGGCGAGATACTTTAAGCTCCCCGTCGTCCAGCCAGCGGCGAAAAGCGACATCTGGCGCGCGTCGACGCTCGAGGGAAGCTCCCCGGGCGGCGGCTCGGGTTCGGGCGCCGTCGCGTGCGGATTGAAGCGCGCCTTGAGCGTCACGGGGCTGACGCAGACCGGCAGCCCGCGCGCCAGGCGCCGGGCGTTGGCGACCAGGACCGCCTGCATGGGGAGCGTCTCGACGAGCGAGGTGTTGTCGAAGGCGTGCGTCTGGGGATGGAGGGCGAAACACACCGCGTCGATCTGGTCCAGAGGCGGCAGGCTGCGGGCGAGGAAGATGTAGTCGGCGTTCGTGCCAGCGACGAGGCGCGCGCCGGGCCAGCCGCGCAGATGCCGACGCGCGGCAGCCACCACCTCGGCGATCGGCGTGCCGCCCTGGAAGCGCTCATGGGCCGCATAGACCAGGAAGGTCGTGACTGGCGGGCGCTCGCTCTCCAGAAGGGAGCGCAGGGCGGCGAGTTCCTGGTCGGCGGCCTCCGCTGTGACGAGGAGCGCCAGGTGCAGCGGCGCTCCCAGGGCGGCGGCTGCCGCGGCGGCGCGACGCAGTTCGGCTGCACACCCTGCCTCGGCCAGGCGCAGGTCGGCCCGCAGATGCCCCAGGCGCAGCGCGCGCAGCCGTTCGATCGCACGCGCGGTCAAGGGTTGGCCGTGGCTAGCCAGCCCTACCCCGATCTCGGGCAGGGGCGCGCCGGGCGCGTCGCCGTCGACGGTGAAGGTCAGGGGCGCTGGCGATGAGATCGGCGCGGCGCGGCGTCGGGCGCCTTCCTGGCGCAGCGTGACGGTGATCGCCTGCTGCACGCGGGCGCCAGCCTGGACCTGGAAGGGGTAGGGCAGGCGGAGCGGGGGGCAGAACGTCTTGAATGAGGCGTCGCTCCAGTTGCGTTGATCTTCCATCTCGAAGACGCCGCCCTCGAACTGCACTTCGACCCACAGGCCTGGCAGCGCCTCATGAGCCAGGCCGGCCATCTCGGCAAAGGGCGGCGCCGGCTGGCTGGCCACGATCTCCACGGGAAAAGCGCCGTTCTCGACCTCGCCGTCGATGTGCGTCACGCGCGCGGGCGCGCCCGCGGCCGCGGCGGGATGCAACACGCAGAAGCCGATGCGGTTGCTCAGGAACGTGCTCCGCGCGATTCCCTCCATGCGCAGGCGCAACGCGCCGTCCGACTCCCCGGTGAACGTCCCATGCCACGTGAAGTCGATCTGCCCCTGACGATTCTCGACGTCGAACTCGATCCGGAAGGCGTCAGAGCCAACCGTCATCGACAGGTTGGACATCGTCGGGGGGACCGTACCCCACGCGGAGTCGCGGACGGCCACGTAGATGCGGCGCAGCAACTCGTGATCGCCGAACTTGATGAAGCGCAGGTCGCCGTTCTCCCAGAGGGCAGTCAGCGGGCCGGCGCGCAGCAGCCGCCGCTCGGGCAACGGCTCGTCTTTGCCGTAGTAGAGGACTCGTTGCGGCAGCATCTCTCCCCCCTTGCCGAGCAGGATCATGCGCTCGTTATCTACACTGTACAGGATGTGCGACCTTTTTTCAAGCCCCTGCTCTCATCGGGGTGCATTTCAGTTTGGTGGCGAGTTACAGGCCTGCAGATTGTGGGGCGCTGCGCAGCGTAATCCGGAGGATTGCGGTACGGCATTGTGGGGCGCGGCGCAGTGCGATCCGGAGGATCGCGGTCCGGCCGCACACACAGGCGATGGCGAATGAGCAATCAGGGGGTAGCTCCGCATGAAACCGTGGTTGAGGCCAACGTCGTCCGCCGCGCGTTCAGACGCCCGGCTCAGTCAGGTCAAAGCCCACTCCAGCGAGCTGGAGATGGCCCTGGCAGCCGGCGCGGAACGTCCTGAGGACGGACTTTCGGCGCGGGCCGAAACTTGCGCTACAATAGCGACAGGTAGAGGATCGCGACCGCTGTCGCCTGGCTGGGGCGAGGCATGGGCGTGACGGCGGCGCGAACGGCTCGAGGAGGACTGCAACCGATGGGCGCTTTGGTCGATCTCCGGCCTGGTCGGGCGCAGGTCAGGACGGGCAGGCGGGCCTTGTTCTGGCTCACTCTGACTTTGCTGCTGACGTTGACGACGAGCTGTGGAGACGGCAGCCTTCGCCAGGCGCCCTTTGTGCGCCTGAATGTCCTCAGCCCGCTTCCCAACGCCGATCCTCGGATCGCGCCATTGCGGGTGGCGGTCTCGGCGATCATCTCGCCGCGGAGGACCGTCGCTTCCTATCAGCCGCTCCTCGACTATCTGGAGCGACGTCTGGATCGTCCCGTACAGCTCGTGCAACGCCGCACCTACGCCGAAGTGAACGACCTGATCCGCCGTAACGAGGTCGATATGGCCTTCATCTGCACGCGCGCCTATGTGCAGGGCCGCCGCGCCTTCGGCATGGAGTTGTTGGCGATCCCGGTGGTGAACGGCCAGACGGTCTATTACTCCACAATCATCGTCCGTGCGGATCACCCTGCGCAACACTTCGAGGACCTGCGCGGCGCGATCTTCGCTTTCACCGACCCCCTTTCGACTACCGGATACCTGTATCCCAGCGTCTTGCTCAAGCGCATGGGGGAATCGGCCGAGAGCTTCTTCCAGCGCACGTTCTTCACCTACAGCCACGATCACGCCATTTACGCTGTCGCCGAGGGAGTGGCCGATGCTGCGGCTGTCGATAGCCTGGTCCTCGATTATGCCGTACAACTTGATCCCACTCTGAACGACCGGTTGCGCGTCTTAGGGAAGTCGTCGGCCTTCGGCATCCCGCCAGTCGTGGTCGGGCCGGGGGTCCGCCCGCAGACCAAAGCGCTGCTGCGCGAGGCGCTCTTCGCGATGGCCGACGACGTGGAGGGTCGGCAGGCGCTGCACTCCCTGGGCGTCGATCGTTTCCTGCCTGGGCGCGATCAAGACTACGAGTCCGTGCGCGCCCTGGAGTGGGAATTGGAAAGACAGCCATGAACGCGCTCCCTTTCGTTGGCAGAGTCCGCTGGACGCTCAACCGCCAGCGCCTGTGGCGCATCGTTGGCGGCGTCAGCATCCGCACCAAGATCCTGGGGATCGTGATGGCAATGGTGATCGTCCCCGGTCTGGTCGTGGCTGTCCAGGTCCGCACGATGCTGATGCGCACCCTGCGTGAGCAGCTTTACCAACAGGGCGTCGCGGTCGCGCGCGATGTGGCCGCGCGCAGCACGGACCTGGTCCTGATCAACGACCTCTACGGGCTGAATCGGCTCCTGCGCGACACGCGCGCTCATAATCCCGACGTCCGTTACATCTTTCTGGTCACTCCCGATGGCGACGTGTTGGCGCACACCTTTAGCCAGGGCTTCCCGCGCGATCTGCTGTCCGCCCATCTTCTGCCCGTCGATGCTGGCGAGCATGTGCAGCCGCTGCGCACAGAGGAGGGGATCGTGTGGGACGCGGCGACGCCGATCTTCGAGGGGCGTGCGGGTATAGCGCGCGTGGGGCTGGGCGAGCAGCGCCTCTGGCAGGTCGTCAACTCGGTCACGGGCCAGATCGCCTTCAGCATCGCCTTTGTGTCGCTGATCGGCATCGGCGCGGCGTCTGCGCTCACCTGGTTGCTCACCCGCCCCATCCGCGAGCTGGTGGCGGCCACCGAGCGCGTGGGCAAGGGCGATTACTCGCTGCGCGTGCGCCGCTGGGCCGACGACGAGATCGGCGATCTGGCAGAAGCGTTCAGTCGCATGGTGGCCCAACTGGCGCAGGCCGAGGCGGAGCGGATGGAGCGCGAGCGACTGCGCCAATTCTATCTCAAACGAGTGATCCAGGCCCAGGAGGAGGAGCGCAAACGTCTGGCCCGCGAGCTGCACGACGAGACCGGCCAGGCGCTGGCCTCGCTGATGGTGGGCCTGCGCAACGTGGAGGAGGCCGAGACCGCCGACGCCATGCATCAGCGCATCCGAGATCTGCGGGAGGTATTGGCTATCACGCTGGATCGTGTGCGCAGTCTGGCCTTCGATCTCCGCCCCTCGGTGCTGGACGACCTGGGCCTGGTGGCCGCCATCCGTCGTTACGCCCAACAATACGAAGAACGCTTTGGCGCGCCGGTCGAAGTCGAAGCCGTCGGTTGGGAGGGGGTGCGCCTGACGGCGGAGATGGAGACGGCGATCTATCGCATCGTCCAGGAGGCGCTGACGAATGCGGCGCGCCACGCGCCGCGGGCGCGCGTCAGCGTCCTTCTCCAGGCGCATGACCGGGAGCTATCGGTGATCGTCGAGGATGATGGGCCTGGGTTTGATGCCGAAGCGGTCTTCGCCCGAGAGGCGGGCCAGTCCAAGCTGGGCCTCTACGGGATGCAGGAGCGTGCTGACCTCATCGGCGCGCGCCTGGCCATCGAATCCCAGCCAGGAGCGGGGACGACGATCTACTTGCGCGTGCCGCTCGATAGGCCGCCTGGCCTCGCCATGGAGGAGCCTGATGTCGTTGCCTATCCGCATCCTTCTGGCTGACGACCACGCCGTTCTGCGCGCCGGCTTGCGCCTTCTGATCAACGCGCAGCCGGACATGGAGGCCGTGGGCGAAGCCCAAGACGGCCTGGAGACCCTGAGCCAGGCCGAAGCCATCCGACCCGATGTCATCCTCCTCGACCTGAGCATGCCCCGCGCTGGCGGGTTGACGATCCTGCGCGAGCTGCGGGCGCGAGCGCCGCAGAGCCGCATCCTCGTCCTCACCATGCACGCTGACGAAGAGTACCTGCGTGAGGCCCTCCGCCTGGGCGCGGCCGGCTACGTGGTCAAATCAGCCGCCGATCAGGAGCTCCTCTCCGCGATCCGCGCCGTGACTCGCGGCCAGATCTACATCCATCCGACGATGACGCGCGCCTTGTTGGGGGACCTCCTGCCCGATGCTGGGGCGCGTTCCCAGGATCCCTGGGATAGCCTGAGCGAGCGCGAGCAGCAGGTGATCGTGGCCGTCGCCCGTGGCTACGCCAACCGCGAGATCGCCGAGCAGTTACACCTGAGCGTCAAGACGGTCGAGACCTATCGGGCGCGCGCCATGGAGAAGCTGGGGCTCTCCAATCGCGCTCAACTCCTCCAGTACGCCATACGCCGCAATTTGCTGAATCCCTGAGGCCAGCAGCGGACTTCTCCGGCGCGCTTCCTCTATCCGTCAGGCAAACCCTGACAGGTGGATCGGGAAATTCCTCACAAACCCGGCTCCTATTTCTCTGCCTTTCCCCGCTACTGATCCTCCAGGTTTTGAGGTACCTTTTTGTGGAGGCCAAAAGAACGAATCGTTGTCCCTGATGACCAGGAGGAGGTCCACGATGAGTGAAATCCAACGCGCCTCAGGCGTAGACCGTCGCGCGGCGCTCGCGAAGATCGCCAGCGCGGTGTTCGCCAGCCTGGTGGCGCCTGTGGCTCTGGGAGAGGCGGAAGCGGCTGCGCCTGTGGCCGAACCGCTTACAGCGCCTGCGCCGCCCGAGCCGGGCGTCCCCGAGGATGTGCTGCTGCGCATGGAGCGCGACCTCGCCCGCGCCCTCGCCAGGCCGGTCGAACGGCGACGCTGGGTCATGGTCATCGATCTGCGCAAGTGCGTCGGCTGCCACGCTTGCACGATCGCCTGTGTGGCCGAGAACAAATTGCCGCCCGGCGTGGTCTACCGCCCCGTGCTCGAGGAAGAGATCGGCGTCTATCCCAACGTCACGCGGCGGTTTCTGCCCAGGCCATGCATGCAATGTGAGCATCCCCCCTGCACGCCTGTCTGCCCGGTGAACGCAACCTACCGGGACGTCGATGGGGTGATCGTCGTCGACTACGATCAGTGCATTGGCTGTCGTTACTGCATCACAGCCTGTCCTTACGCCGCGCGCACGTTCGACTTCGGCCGGCTCTACACGGATGGCGCCCCCGACGCGGCATCCGTGTTCGGCGGCGTTAAGGCGGCCGAGTACCAGCGCCGCGGCAGCTACGAATACGGGGAAGCGATCGAGCGGCGCGGCGAAGAATCCCCGATCGGCAATGTGCGCAAGTGCCACTTCTGTCGGCATCGCCTGGCTGAAGGGATGCTGCCCGGCTGCGTGACCACCTGCATCGGCCGCGCGACCCTCTTTGGCGACGCCAACGATCCCGATAGCCTTGTGGCCGAGATGATCGCTCGTCCGAACGTGATGCGGCTGAAGGAAGAGCTGGGCACCGAGCCGCGCGTCTTCTACCTGATGTGAGGGAGGGACCGATGACGCTGAAACGCGTGGTCTATGGCTTGAGCGTGCTTGCCCTGCTCTTCGGAGCGTGGGGGTTCTATGACCGTCTGGCCCACGGACATCAGAACGCTGGCTATGGTTCCTATGTCGTCTGGGGCCTGTGGGTGGCGATGTATCTCTTCTTCGCTGGCGTGGCTGCTGGCGCCTTCATGGTCGCCGCTGCCGACCTGCTCTTCCATCTCAGGACCTTTCAGGGGATCGGCCGCGCGGCTTTGTGGGTGGCTCTGGTCAGCCTGGGCGCCGCCTTGTTGCAGATCTGGCTCGATCTCGGCCATCTCGATCGCATCTGGAAAGTCTATCTACAAGGGAACCCCAACTCGGTGATGGCCCAGATGGTCTGGGGATACACGCTGTTCGGCGCCCTGCTGCTCGCGTCGCTCTATCTGGCGATCCGCGCGCCGCAAAGCCGCGCCCTGCGCGCCCTGATGATCGTCGGCTTGCCGCTGTCCCTCTTCGTCAGTGGGGCAGTGGGCGCGCTGCTCGGCGTGCAGGCCAGCCGGCCCTTCTGGCATGTTGGTTTGTTCCCCGTGCAGTTCCCGGTCTTCTCGTTGGCCTCCGGCGTGGCCGCCCTCCTCGTCGTGATCGGCTTTTTCGGCGCGCCCACGGACGCGCGCCGCGCCGCGCAGCTCCATCTCCTGAGCATCGCCACGATCGTGTTGGCCCTGGTCAAGCTCTACTTCCTGTGGGCCGACTTCTCGCAGTCGATGTACGGCAACGTCCCCCAGAATGTCGAAGCCGTCCGCCAGGTGCTCTATGGGCCGTACTGGTGGGCCTTCTGGATCATCCAACTGGCGCTGGGGACGCTCATCCCCATCGTGGTGCTGGCCCAACCGCAGTGGGCGCGCAGCGGCGGCTGGGCGGGCGCGATGGGACTGCTCGTGCTGATCGGGTTCGCCGCGGCCCGCGCCAATATCGTCTTCCCAGCGCTGACGGTGCCCGAACTGGAGGCCCTGATCACCGCCTTCTCGGGGCCGCATCTGACGTTCGAATACTTCCCCACCCTCATGGAGTGGGCAGTCACCAGCGGCAGCGTCGGCCTGGCCGTGCTTGCCTTCCTCATCGGCGCCGATCGCCTGCGCCTGTTGCAGTATAAGGAGAGTGCCTGAGATGCTCACCCAACTCTTGCCTTGCGATCCACAGCCTGAAGCCTGCCCCGCCGCAGACGCTCCAACAGGCGTCACCCGCCGCGGCTTCCTCAAAGCGCTGGCTGTGATGGGAGGCGCCGCTGCGCTGTGGGGGCAACTTCCGCAAGCGCAGGCCGCCATGCGACAGCTCGCCGCCGGCGAGGGCGGCTTCTTTGAGAGCCAGATCGAAAATCAGATCTTTACCGTCTGTCTCCAGTGCAACACCGGCTGCGGCATCAAGGTCAAACTGCTCGAAGGCCTGGCCGCCAAGATCGACGGCAACCCCTATAGCCCCTGGACGCTCTGGCCGCACGTCCCCTATACGACGCCAGTGGCGGCGATGGCTACGACCGAGGGCGCGCTCTGTCCTAAGGGTCAGTCCGGCCTGCAGACCGCCTACGACCCCTATCGCATCGTCAGCGTGCTCAAGCGTAAGCCGGGCACCCGTCGCGGCGAGGGCCAGTGGATCACGATCCCCTTCGACCAGGCGGTCGACGAGATCGTCAACGGCGGCGATCTCTTCGGGGAGGGGCATATGGACGGCTTCAGGGATGTCTACGCCCTGCGCGACGCCGACCTGGCGCGGAAGATGGACGCCGCCATCAAGAAGATTTGGGACGAGAAGGACGCCGATAAGAAACAGGCGCTGGTCGCCGAGTTCAAGGAGACCTTCGCCGACCATCTGGATCTCCTGATCGACCCCGCTCATCCCGATCTGGGTCCCAAGAACAATCAGTTCGCCTTCATCTGGGGCCGCATGAAGAACGGTCGCGGCGACCTGGTGCAGCGCTTTGTCAGGAATGGCTTCGGCTCGATCAACGCCAACGGCCACACCACCGTTTGCCAGGGATCCCTCTATTTCACCGGCAAGGCGATGAGCGAACAGTTCGATCCTGTGACGGGCAAGTTCTCGGGGGGCAGCAAGTTCTACTGGCAGAGCGACACCGCCAACAGCGAGTTCGTGATCTACGTGGGGGCGAACATGTTCGAGGCCAACTACGGCCCGCCCCAGCGCGTCCCCAAGATCACCGAAGGCCTGGTGCGTGGTGGGATGAAGTACGCCGTGATCGATCCCCGCCTCAGCAAGGCCGCGTCCAAAGCCTGGAAATGGGTGCCGATCCGTCCGGGGACCGACGCTGCGTTCGCGCTGGGGATGATCCGCTGGATCATCGACAATCACCGTCACAACAGCGCGTTCCTGAGCAACGCCAACAAGGCGGCGGCCTTGGCCAACGGCGAGGTCTCCTGGACCACCGCCGCCTGGCTGGTGAAGATCAAGGACGGCGCGCCGGGCAAATTCGTGCGCGCCAGCGAGTTGGGATTGGTCATCAAAGGCACGGGCCAGGACAAGGATGGGAAGGAGATCACCGTCTATCGAACGGCCGACGGCGCCGAATACCTCTTCGATCCCTTCGTCGTCCTGGCAGATGGCAAGCCAATCCCCTTCGACCCGAACAGTCAGGATGTTGCGGCGCGCGGGGAGCCGCTGGCGCAAGTCACCCTCAACGGCGTTGAGTGCAAGAGCGGGCTACAGATCATCTATGAGGCTGCCCAGGAGCACACCACGGCGGAGTGGGCAGAGATCGCAGGCGTGCGCGAGCGCGACCTCGTCGAGCTGGCCGTCGAGTTCACCAGCCACGGCACGCGCGCTGTGGCCGATCTACATCGTGGGCCCTCGCAGCATACCAATGGCTTCTACAACAATCTGGCCTGGTACACTCTCAACTGCCTGATCGGCAATGTCGACCACGTAGGCGGCATGATCACAGGCAGCACTTACGATCGTATGGGCGCCAAGGCGGGCAGCCCCTTTAACCTGGCCAAGATGACCAATGGCCAGGCCGTCCCCTTCGGGATCGACCTGCTGCGCACGACCACGACCTACGAAAAGTCCACCCTCTTCGCTGGTTATCCCGCCAGGCGCCCCTGGTTCCCCCTGGCGACGGATGTCTATCAGGAAGATGTCCCGTCCATGGGCGACGCTTACCCCTATCCGATTAAGATTGCCTTCTTCTACATGTCCGCCATCAATTATGCGCTGCCTGCGGCGCACACGGTGACCGCGATCCTGGCGGATCCCCAGAAAGTGCCGCTCATCATCACCAGCGACATTCTGGTGGGGGAGACGTCCGCTTACGCCGACTATATCTTCCCGGATCTCAGCTACCTGGAGCGCTGGGAGTTCCACGGCACGCATCCGTCGGTGCCGTGGAAGGTCGAGAACGTGCGTCAGCCCGCTATCTCCCTGCCTGGCTGGCCGACGGTGACGGTCTTCGGCGAGGAGATCCCTCTCTCCTTCGAGGCGCTTCTGCTGGCGATCGCTGAACGGCTGGAGTTGCCTGGCTTTGGGCCTGACGGCTTCGGGCCTGGGGTGCCCTTCACGCGTCCAGAGCATCTTTACTTGAAGCAGGTCGCGAATATTGCCTTCGGTGAGAAGGAGGACGGCAGCGCAGGGGTGCCGGAAGCTGATGATGAGGAGCTGCGCATCTTCACCGAAGCGCGGCGTTTCCTGCCGAAGAGCGTGTTCGACGTTCAGACCTGGAAGCAGGCGATCGGCGGCGACGAGAGCCTGTGGCGCAAGGTGGTCTACGTGCTCAACCGAGGCGGGCGTTTCGAGGACTTCGCCAAGGCCTATAAGGGGGACCTCGTCGCCCATCCCTATGGCAAGCAACTCAACCTCTATCAGGAGAAGACGGCCACGACGATCAACACGATGACGGGCGAGACCTTCCGCGGCCATGCCATCTATCTGCCGGCTGGCCGCTCCTCCATCGGCGAGGAGATCGTCGACGAGGGATACGACCTGCATCTGATCACCTACAAAGAGATCACGATGACCAAGGCCCGCACCGTGACCAACTACTGGCTGCTGGCGGTGTTGGGCGAGGGCTTCGTGTTGATGAACCAACTGGACGCCGATCGGCTGGGCATCCGCCCTGGCGATCGCGTGCGGCTGGTCTCGGCCAGCAACCCTGAGGGGGTATGGGATCTCAAGGGCGCAGGGACGGCGCCGATGGTGGGCAAAGTGCGCATCGTGCAGGGGATTCGCCCGGGGGTGGTGGCGTTCCCGCTCGGCTTCGGCCATTGGGCCAGCGGCGCGCGCGATCTCACGATCGACGGCCAGGTCATCAAGGGGGATCCACGGCGGGCTGCGCCGCTGCACGGCAACGCGGCGATGCGCGTCGACCCACATCTGGGCAACGTCACCCTCTCCGACCTGGTCGGCGGCAGCGCCGTCTTCTACGATAGCAAGGTGAAAGTCGTGAAAGTGTAGGCTCTGTCGAGCCGACCCTCGTCCTTCATCTTCCCCCCTTCCTCGCTCAGTTTTGGGAGAGGAAGGGGGGAAGGGGGGATAGTGAGGGCCACAAGGCAGTAGGTGCGGGGAAGGGCTACCTTCGCGCCCGGCGCATGCGGCGCGGCGCCATCTCCGTGCCGATGAAGATCCCCCAGCGCGGCAGAAGCTTGCGGTGTACTGCCAGGACGAGCAGCGACGCCGCCAGCGCGACGCCGAAGACGATCAACGACGCGCTCAGCCTGTTCATCAGCGATGGGTCGATCAACATCACCGCCGCCAGCGTCAACATCAACATGCCGCCGATCAGCTTGAGGATGCGGCCGTGCTTCTCCTGCACCTTGCTGGCTTTGAAGGTGAAGACCGCCGCCAGGAAGATGCCCAGCTCGTCCGCCTGATAGATGATCATGTAGAGCAGCAGCAACAGGGCGAACGTGAGCGCCGACGCCCCCTGCGCGGCGAGCAGGTTCGTCCACAGCACGGGGAAGCCCGCCGTGCACGAGAACTCGACCACCGACACGCCGGCTGACATGACCATGGTCGCGCTGAGCAGCCCCCACAGCGAGTCGCTGGCGTCGAGGACGCGCCGCATGCGCTGGTAGATGCCGGGCTTCTGCTCGTCAGCGATCGTGAACGAGATCCCCTCTTTATACCAGAAGTAGTCCTTGATGTTGACCAGCGCGAAGAACAAAGCGGCCAGCGCCACCACCACCTGGACCCATCCCAGGAAGCTGACGAAGCTGAACACCGTGAACAGCCCGGCGATGAAGAGCGCGTACACCAGCGAAGTCACCGTCAGGAAGACCAGGCCGATCAGGAAGACTTTGCGTCGCGAGCCGGTGTGCAGGGCCAGCGAGAGCAGGACCGAAAGCACCCACAGCGAGCAGGGGTTGAAGCCGTCGACGAAGGCGATGAGGGCCGTGCTCACCGCCAGGGACTGCGTCGCCAGGTCCACCGGGCCGATCAGGGGCAGGTCGAGCATATCCGCTGCCGGCGCGACGGTCGGAGAGCTTGCGCGATCGTCGGCGGCTGCAGCGTCGCCAGCCAGGCGTTGTCCGGCGTCCGGGCAACCGGATCGGCGACATTCGGCGACGGCCGCTTCGATCTCGGCGCGGATCGGTTCGGCGTAGCCGATCCAGTAGCGGTTCCCGATGAAGATGGTGGGCACGGCGGTCGGTTCGAACCCGAAGGCGGCCGCCATCTGGATGAACAGGCCCCGATTCTCGGCGGCGTACCACACTTCGTAGGCCCGCAGCTCCACTTCGGGGTAGCGACGGGTCAAATCCTCCAGAAACGGCTTGGCGGCGGCGCAGTGCGGACAGCCGTCGCCCCAGAAGAAATAGATCACGACCGGCTTGCTGGCCTGCGCTGCGCCGTGGGCGGACGCGGCGGGCGCGTGCCACGCGATGAGGCCCGCCCACAGCGCGATCACGGCCACGGCGCTCAGGATCGTGCGCGCCGCGCGCCATCGCGAATGCATCATAGCGTTTCCAGGCTCCTCTCGTAGCGGAGTATCTGCATATGACTGCCAGAATCCTCTCCGAGGACCCGGCTCACGCCACAAACAGCAGCGGCCGCGCGCCTGCGGAAGAGGCGGCAGCCAGCTCGCCCCCCTGGCACTCCGGGCAGCGGCAGTGGCTCAAGCGGATCGGCGCCTGGGCCGGGCCGAGGAACCGCTCCAGGAGAGGACGCACGCGCGCGTCTGCGATCGTGTAGTAGACGCGCTGCCCTTCCTTGCGATCGCGGATCAGGCCCGCGGCGCGCAGGGCGGCCAATTGCTGGGAGACGTAGGCCTGCGGTCGCCCCAACAACGCCTCCAGATGGCAGACGCACGCGTCGCCGCTGCGCAGCGCGTCCAGGAGACGCACCCGTTCCGGATGCGCCAGCGCTTTGAACCAGGAAGCTGCTGATCGGTATTCGCTGCTTGTCGCCACGTGATTCTCCCCACAGATCTCGGTTGCCTACAATTTATACCATACCACGGGGTGAATGAGCCAACTGCCAGCACCGGCCGGGCAACTCGCAGCGGAACATCTCGACGTTGCCGCGATCGGCGACGGTGACGTAGACGGTGCGGCCGTCGGGGCCGCCGAAGGTCAGGTTCGTGCAGTTGCGGCCGGCCAGGGGGATCTCGCGCAGCAGTTCGCCGCGCGGCGAGATCTGCGCCACGCATCCCTTGCCCCAGCGCGTCACATAGAGGTTGCCGGCGACGTCGCAGCGCATCCCATCCAGGCCGAAGTCGGGGAACTGGATGAGCAGCCGTTTGCGGCTGATCTCCCCCTGGGGCGAGAGGTCGTAGGCCCAGATCGTGCGTTGCAGGCTCTCGTTGACGTAGAGGGTGCGCTCGTCGGGGCTGACCTCGATGCCGTTGGTAGTGCCCATCTGCGTCTCGAGGAGCACGCAGCGGCCGTCGCGCTCCACGCGCCAGAGCTGGCCGCTGCCGTCGGGCCAGTTGGGATCGCTGGCGAAGAGGATGTCGTCGGCGGTGATGGCGAGATCGTTGGGCTGATAGAAGGCGGGGTTGTGGGCGTAGACGCTGATCGCGCGCGTGCGCGGGTCGATCTTGAGCACGTTGTGATTCGTGTAGTCCGCAACGAGCATATCGCCGCGGCGGTTGAAGCGGATGCCGTTGCCGATGCTGCCGCGCGGCAACTCGACGAAGATGCTGCCGACGCCCTCCGGCGTGATCTGGCCGATGGCGCCCTGGTGATCGAAGTTGACGGCGTACAGGTTGCCGGCGGCGTCGCAGGCGGGGCCTTCGATGCCATCGGTGAAGCTGCCGGGAGGGGTGAAGGGGCGAGCGCGATAGAGGGGGTCGTCGTGCATGGGGTCTGCCTCCTGAAGGGGTAGGAAATCGTTACGCTGGATCGGCCATCTTTGAGCGAATTTGAAAGATGCGGTAAGCTACCGGCGAGAGTCCGCCAGGGTCTTGGGGCGCTGGATCGCCAATTGCCAGGAGGAGCATAAATTCGTCGTCGGGATTTGTCAACGGGATCGCAGCCCTTTGTCTCCCTTCGCTGAGAAAAGGTGAGGAGAATATGACCGCCGACCCTTTCGCTCGCCATTACCTGGTTGCTGAAATCGAAGAGGCTTTTGCTCAGGGGCTTTTGAGCCAATCACCGACATCATCCAGTTGGTCTCTGCGGATATGGAAAGCGTGGCGCGTCACCACGTGCGCACCTACGTCGTTTCCGATCACATGGCGCAAAATCTGCTCCATGTGGTCATCCCGCAATTGCAGTTTGAGCGGCCAGCCAACAACAAGGGCGTGTTGATCGTCGGCAACTATGGCACGGGAAAATCGCACTTGATGTCGGTGCTGGCGGCCATCGCCGAATTTCCGGGTCTGCTTCAGGAAGTGCGTCACCCTGAGGTGAGAAAGGCTGCTGAGCAGATCGCCGGCAGGTTCAAAGTGTGGCGGACTGAAGTGGGCGGCGTCACCAAGAGTCTGCGCGACATCTTGCTGGACGAACTGAGAGAAGCCCTGGCGACTTGGGGCGTGCCTTATGAGTTCCCTCCATCCAGCCAATTGACCAACCACAAGGATGTGCTGGCGACAGCCGTCGCCGCCTTGCGACAGAAGTATCCCGACAAAGGGCTGTTGCTGGTGGTCGATGAATTGCTCGATTACCTGCGCACCCGCGATGAACGAGCGCTGATCCTTGACTTGAGCTTCCTGCGCGAGCTGGGCGAAGTGGCTGCGCTGACTCCTTTCCGCTTCATGGCCGGGCTGCAGGAAACCCTTTTCGATAACCCGCGCTTCAGTTTCGTCAACGAGCAACTGCGACGGGTCAAGGACCGCTTCGAACAGGTGCGCATCGCCCGGGAGGACATCGCCTATGTCGTGGCCGAACGCCTGTTGAAGAAGGACGACGCCCAAAAAGCGCGCATTCGCGATCATCTGGCGCGTTTCCAGCCGCTCTACCCCGGACTGGCCGAACGCATGGATGAATTCGTGCGCATGTTCCCCGTGCATCCGGCTTACGTCGAGACGATAGAGAACGTGTCCGTGGTGGAAAAGCGCCAGATTCTCAAGACCCTCAGCGAAGCCATGCAACAGATGCTTGACGAGGAGGCGCCAGACGACGCCCCCGGCCTGCTTTCTTTTGACCACTACTGGGGCGTATTGCGGGAAAATCCCAGTCTGCGCAGCCTACCCGAAGTGTCCGAAGTGGTGGACAAAAGCACGGTGTTGGAAACTCGCATCCAGCAAGCCTTCACCCGCAAGCACCTGCTGCCGACCGCCTTGCGCATCGTCCACGCCCTGAGCGTACACCGCCTGACCACCGACGACATTCACGTCCCCCTGGGGATGACCGCCGAGGAACTGCGCGATGCGCTCTTTCTCACCGTTCCCCTGCCCGAACCCGACCCTGATCTGCTGCTCGATCAGGTGCGCGTGGCGCTCAAAGAGATCATGCGCACGGTGAGCGGGCAATATCTCTCGGAAAACGAGGCCAATGGCCAGTATTACCTGGACGTCAAAAAAGACATCGACTTCGAGGCCAAGATTCAGGAGCGCGGCGACTTCTTGAGCGAAAGCGACCTGAACCGTTACTTCTTCGACGCCTTGCGACGGGTGTTGGGGCTGAGCACCACCACCTACGTCAGCGGGGCGCGCATCTGGTTCTACGAACTGCCCTGGAACGATCGGCGGGTGACCCGACCAGGCTATCTGGTCTTCGCTCCCCCCGATGAACGCACCACCGCTCAACCGCCGCGCGATTTTTATATCTACTTCCTGCCCCCCTTCAACGCGCGTCACTGGCGCGATGAGAAGCTGGCCGACGAGGTCATCTTCCGCCTGCACGGCGTCGGCGAGGACTTCCGCAGCATCGTCCGCCGCTATGCCGGGGCGCTGGCGCTCGCTTCGGATTCGCCCAACCACAGTTCGGTGTACCAGGATAAGGCTGAGGAGACATTGCAACGGCGCTTGCTGCCCTGGCTGCGCGAGCATCTGCTGGATCACCTGTACGTCATTCACCAGGGCGTGGAACAGCCAGCCCGCGCCATACTGCCGACCCTGCCCAGCACCGAAAGCCCCAGCCTGGTCGACCTGCTCAACCGCGCCGCCGCGCACCTGCTGGCGCCGACCTTTGCGGACCGTTACCCCGACTACCCGCGCTTCGCCAAAGCCCAACAGCCCATCACGGAAACTTCCCGCCCCACCGCGGCCACGGAAGCGCTGCGCGGCATCCTGGGAGGGCGCCCCACCCGCCTGGGCGAGGCCATCCTGCACGGGCTGGAACTGCTCGGCGAGGACGGACACTTGCGGCCGCAGGGATCGCGCTACGCCAACCACTTCCTGCAAGCGCTGCACGAGAAGCCCGAGAATCAGGTCGTGCTGCGCGGCGACGTGCTGGAGAAGGTGGCTGAGAGCGTCGGCGGCCCTATCTACAAAGATCTGCGCTTCCACCTGGAACCGGAGTGGGTCGTCGTATTGCTGGCGGCGCTGGTATACAACGGCGACATCGTGCTGGCCCTGCCCGGCAACAAAAATGTCGAGGCCGATTCGCTCGAGCGTTATGGCCTCTCTGGGCCGGACGACCTGATGAACTTCTCGTATTACGCGCGCCCGCGCAACCTGCCGCTGAGCCTCTGGAAGGAGGTCTTCACCCTGCTGGAACTGCCTCCAGGCCTGATCCAGGCCGAAGCCAAACGCGCTCAGGCGGTGGAAGAGCTCCAGAAGAGGGTGCAGGCCGAACTGCAGGCTATCGCCCCGCTGGAAACCCGTCTCCAGGGGCTGAGCCTGTGGAATGAGGCCATCTTCACCGACCGCGTGACCTTGATTTCCGAGGGCGGCGTGGTGGTCGGCTCAGACGCTCCAGCCGCTGCGGTTTCCCTCAACGATTTCAAGGGCGCCCTGCGCGGCTATAAGAAGATGTTGGAAGACCTGGCGCGCTTCAACACGGTGGGCAAGCTGGTCAACCTCAAGATCAGCCCAGACGGTTTGGACGACCTGCGCGACTGGCGGTGGGCGATCCATTGCCTCCGGATGCTGCTGGAGGCGGTGAACGATCTGCGCCCGCTGACCGACTATCTCTCCAGCGCCGAAGCCTACCTGCCAGCCAGCCACCCCTGGCAGTCGCAGGCTGCCGACCTGCGCCAGCGCACCCTGGAGACCCTGCGCCGCCTGGCGCGCAGCGAGGCCGAGCCTGACGCTGTGCTGGCCCTGCGCCGCGAACTGGAGGCCCTCAAGAAAGCGTACATCGCCGCCTACGCCGAACAGCATCGCCGCCTGGCGCTCGGCCCCAATGATGACGCCTGCCGCCGGAAACTGTATGACGATCCGCGCCGCAAAGCCCTGCAGGCCCTGCGCGGCGTGGATTTGCTGGGCGAGAACGTTGCTCAACTGCGCGCCTGGGACAACGCCATCAGCGAATTGCACGTCTGCCGCGAGTTCCATGAGGGCGTGCTGGACAGCAGTCCTCTCTGCCCACACTGCAAGATCAACCCGGCGGCAGTCCATACCGACCTCTCGGCCGAGGTGCGCCTGAAGCAACTGGACGAGCGCCTGACCACCCTGCTCTCCCAGTGGCGGCAGGCCCTGCGCGCTGCGCTGACCAGCCCACAGGCTCAGGCCAGCATGCAGGCCATGACCGCCGCCGAACGCCGGCCGCTGGAGGACTTTCTGGCGCAGGCCGATGGCGCCCTGGACCTGCCAGCGGGCTTCGTCGAATCCGCCAACCGCGCCCTGCGCGGCATCCGATCGGTGCGCCTGTCCGCCGATGACCTGCTGGCCGCCCTGCGAACCGGCGGCCTCCCCTGCACCGTCGACGAATTTCGCGCCCGCTTCAACCGCTTCCTGCAGCAAGCTCTGCGCGGCTGCGATGAGAGCAACACCCGCCTGACGCTCGACTCGTAAGACAGGCTGGCGCGATCATCTTGATAGGGAGATCGTCTGATGCCCGAACAACAACCCGACCTGATCCCCGTGGAATCCACCGGAGAATCACGGTCTTCCGATGTGCAGCGCGAGGTCTACCGCCAGCGCCTGCGCGCCGCCCTGCGCGACCCCCAGTTCCGCCGAATCCCGGGCTTCCCCCTGGCGGATGATGAAGCCATCCTGGCGCTCTCCGACCCGCCCTACTACACCGCCTGCCCGAACCCGTTCTTGGGGGAGATCGTCGCCCAATGGCAGGCCGAGCGGGACGCGCTTCCCCCTCTTCCCTCGTGGTCGAGCAAGGGCCACGGGGCCAGGAGGACGAGCGGCGACGACAACGGCTATCATCGGGAGCCTTTCGCCGCCGATGTGAGCGAGGGCAAGAACAACCCGATTTACAACGCCCATTCCTACCACACCAAAGTGCCGCACCCGGCGGTCATGCGCTACATTCTGCACTACACCGATCCGGGAGACATTGTGCTGGATGGCTTTTGCGGCGCCGGCATGACCGGCGTGGCCGCCCAACTGTGCGGCGACGCCGACGAGGTGCGCAGACTGGGCTACCGCGTGGATGCCGACGGCGTCATCTGGGATCACGATAGGCCCATCTCGCGCCTCGGCGCGCGCAAAGCGGTGCTGGTGGATCTTTCGCCCGCCGCCACCTTCATCGCCTACAATTACAACGCGCCGGTAGACGCCGTGGCCTTCGCGCGCGAGGCCCGCCGCATCCTGCGTGAGGTGGAGGAGGAATGCGGCTGGATGTACGAGACCTGGCACGTTCTGCCCTCTCTCGCGGGGTGGGAAGAGAAGAGGGTGAAGGGCAAAATCAACTACACCGTCTGGTCCGACATCTTCCTCTGCCCCGCCTGCGGCGCCGAGATGGTCTTCTGGGACGTGGCCGTGGACCACGAAGACGGCCGCGTGCGCGATGACTGGCGCTGCCCCGCCTGCGGCGTGCTCCTCAGCAAAAGCCCCGCCAGGGGCAGCGGCGCCCTGCGCGTCGAGCGCGCCTTCGAGACCAGATTCGACCGCGCCCTCGGCCAGAGCGTGCGCATGGCCAGGCAGGCGCCGGTGCTGATCAACTACTCCGTGGGCAACAGACGCTACGAGAAGCGCCCCGACGCCGACGACCTGGCGCTGCTGGAGAAGATCGAACAGGCCGAGATTCCCTACCCTTTCCCAACTGAACCTTTTATGTTCAAAGGTGAAAATTGGGGCGATACCTGGCGAGCAGGCATTCACGCTGGCCTCACCCACGTCCACCACTTCTACACCCGCCGCAACCTGTGGGCGCTGGCGGCGATTTACGCAAAATCCAGAGATTCGTTAACATCATTGGTAATATCATTACTTTTTGCATTTCAACAGTTGGTAATGGGAATGTCGAAATGGGCGCGATATGTTCCTTCGCATTATTCCCAGGTCAATCAAGGGTTGAGCGGAACGTTGTATATTGCTTCCCAGGTAGTCGAAGTTTCTCCGGAATACATCATTGCTAACAAAATCTCTCGCTTGGCTTCTCTTTGGTTGAGCCTGGATTTACAAAGGGCTGTAACAATATCATGCCAGTCGGCCAGCCAGCTTCAAATAGAGGAAAACTCTATCGACTACATCTTCGTGGACCCTCCCTTCGGCGCCAACCTGATGTACTCCGAACTCAACTTCCTGTGGGAGGCCTGGCTGGGCGTCTTCACCAACAACGCGCCCGAAGCGGTGATCAACCAGACCCAGCGCAAGGGCCTGCCCGAGTATCAGGCGCTCATGGAAGCCTGCTTCCGCGAGTTCTACCGCGTCCTCAAGCCGGGGCGCTGGATGACGGTCGAGTTCCACAACTCGCAGAACGCGGTCTGGAACAGCATCCAGGAGGCCCTGCTGCGCGCTGGCTTCATGGTCGCCGATGTGCGCACCTCGATAAGCAACAGGGCACCTTCAAGCAGGTCACGACCACCGCCGCCGTCAAGCAGGATCTGGTCATCTCGGCTTACAAGCCCTCCGCCGCCTTCGAGCGCGCCTTTCAGTTGCAGGCCGGCGCGGTCGAGGGCGCCTGGGCCTTCGTCCGTCAGCACCTGGCGCAACTGCCGATCGTCGTGCGCAAGGACAATCTCATCGAACCGGTCGTCGAGCGCATGCCCTACCTGCTCTTCGATCGCATGGTCGCCTTCCATATCCAGCGCGGGCTGACCGTGCCGCTCTCCGCCGCTGAGTTCTACGCCGGGCTGGAGGAGCGCTTCATCCCCCGCGATGGGATGTACTTCCTGCCCGACCAGACCCCTGAGTACGACCGCGCCCGCCTGGAAGCCGAGGGCGTCGGCCAACTGGCGCTCTTCGTGAACGATGAGAAGAGCGCTCTGCAATGGCTGCGCCGCGCCCTCGACCCCAATCAGGGCGGCGCGCCGCAAACCTACGCTGACCTGCAGCCAGCCTTCCTCAAGCAACTCCATCAGGCCAGGCATGAGGCTCTGCCCGAACTGGCGCAACTGCTGGAAGAGAACTTCATCCAGGAAGCCGATGGCCGCTGGCGCCTGCCTGATCCGCGCAGGGCCGCCGACCTGGAGACTCTGCGCCGTAAGGCCCTGCTGCGCGAGTTCAAAACCTACCTGGAAGGCGCGGGCCGCCTGCGCCAGTTCCGCTCCGAGGCGGTGCGCGTCGGCTTCGCCGAAGCCTACCGGCAACGCGACTGGCAGGCCATCCTCAAAGTCGCCGCCCGCTTGCCGGAGAACGTCCTGCAAGAGGATTCAGAGCTGCTGATGTACTATGATGCTGCTGCGCTGCGCGCCGCCTGATTCCCAACTCTCCATCGCCGCGGGCGGAGGGCCGGCGGTGAAGTCGTCCCCCACTGCTATCCCCTTCTGCCTGAAGGGGAAGAGCACAGGGATGGGGGCAGGAGGCCATCGTGCTTGATGCTCTCCTCCGCTGCTTTCCCGCGCCGCCGGTTTCCAGCCTTCTGCTCGTCAGCGACCCCGATGGCTTGCTGAACGATGAGCGCCTGCTGGCCGAATTGCATGGTCGCGGCTACACGCTCATCGCCGAAGCAGACCCGATCCGTCTGCGCTACCGCTATGCCCATAGCGCGCCGCCCCATCTCATCGTTGTCGCCGGCTCGCTCAACGAGCTGCCTTACGATCTGTGGCAACAAGGGGAACACATCACCCTGTCGCTGCACGAATTTTTCCCTCATCTGGCCTATCCCCTGGTCAAGGTGCTGAGCCTGGCCCAGCGCGCGCGTCTCTTGGCTGCGCCACCGCCCGCCCATCGGTTGGGCGAACAGGCCACTCTCGCCTATCTCTTCCGCCACGTCTTCGACCTCGACCTGGACGCCCTGGACGATCCTTCCACGCTGGTCGCCTGGCTCAGCGCTGCGCCGTCGCGCGGGCCGTTGCCGGAACCCTTTCGTCGGGCCTTGCGCGCTCGGCTGTAAGCTGCAGAAGCCTATCGCGCCTGGCCGCTCGACGATCTGCTCGACCATCCTGAACGGCTGGGCGACTTCCTGCAAGACCAGTGGCAATCCTACCTGGGCCAGTGCGGCCTGTTGCCGATGGGCGAAGCTCGGGGCGTGTACCTGCTCGATTTCGATCGTCCTCGCTGGCAAGATTGGCTGCCGCGCTGGCTGCGCGCTGGCCTGCTGCGCCCTGTGCCGGTGGAAGCCGCTCCAGCGGATGAGCCCTGGTTGGCGGCTGGCCTGCTCGTCCGCGCCGAAGACGCCCGCCTCAAGCGTTTGCGTCTGCTCCTCGCGAGGTTGGAGGAGACCCTCGCTGCTGGCGCGCCGGAGACCTTTGCCGCCTGGGCTGAGATCGCCTGGCAATGGGCGGAAGCGACCGCCCTGCGCCACCATCCGCGGGCCGAGCCGTCCGACGTCGAGGCCGAGGCCAGCGCCCGCCGCCTGGAAACACGACTGGATGAGTCGTTCTTCTTATGGCTGAAGCGCGCCTATCCTGCCCTGGCTGCCACCGGCCTGCCTGAGCCGCACCATCTTTTCCACGCGCCGCACCACCTGGCCGCCTCGCGCCGCAAGGGAGAAGCCGCAAAGGTGGCGCTGGTGATCCTCGATGGCATGTCGCTGGCCGACTGGCTGGTGTTGTGGGAAGGCTGGGGAGCGCGTCGTCGTTGGAAAAGCGAATCCCGCCTGCTGTTGGCGCAGGTTCCCACCCTCACGGCGATCTCGCGTCAGGCGTTGATCAGCGGCCGCCGACCGGTGGAGTTCGCCGACGTCATCACCCATAACGGCGCGGAACCGCGTCACTGGGAGCGCTTCTGGAAAAATGAGGGGCTTGGCCCCCATGCCTGTCTCTATACCCGCGATCTGAACGCTCTTCAACCGCTCCCGCCCGATCTCCAGGCGCTCTGCCTGGTCCTCGCTCAGGTCGATGATATCCATCACGGGGCCTCGCTTGGCCCTGAAGACGCTCAGGCTTCCCTGCGCTATTGGCGCGACCATCACGCCTCCGCGCTGGAAGAGAGGTTGGAGGCTCTGCTCGAGGCCGGGTTCGCCGTCTGGCTGACCAGCGATCATGGCAACGTCGCTGCGGTGGGCGTCGGCCAGCCCCGGGAAGGGCTGATCGTACAAACGCGCAGCCTGCGCGCCCGCACCTATCGCGATGAGAACCTGGCCCGCCTGGCGCAGAGGGACTTCCCTGAGACGTATCTCTGGCACGGCGATGGCCTGCTACCCGACGATCTATGGGCGCTCATCCCGCAGGGGCGAACCGCCTTCGCGCCGCGCGACGAAATCCATATCACCCACGGCGGCCTGAGCCTGGACGAAGTCTTCGTCCCGTTCGTTCGCGTCCGTCTATCATAAGGAGCCGGAGGCGAGGGGCTTATCTCACAGCGATTCAGGAAGACAGCTATGCCCGACAAGAACATCGGCTTCTCCCGCACCGTCACCCGCGCCTGGTTGGACACAACCGCTGCGCTGCGGCTGGAGACCGACCAAACGCCGTCCTTGCGAGCGGCGCTGGATGAAAAACTGAGGTCTCAACTCGTTGGCAAAGAATTCCGTCGCAAGACGATCGACGTCTTACTCGGCATCTGGCACAAGAGCGCCATCGCTGCGCCTTCGCTGCACGCCGAGGCCTTGCGCCTGTACGCCCAGGCTTACACCTCTGAGGCGCATCTGTGGCTGCACTATGGCCTGGCGCTGGTGCAATATCCGCTGTTTCGTGCGGTTGCCGCGACCATCGGTCAACTAAGAAGGCTGAACGACGTCCTGACGCGCAAGCAGGTCAAAGAGGAGGTGGCGGCTCACTGGGGACATCTGGGCGACCTCGATCGTTCCGTCGAACGCATCTGTGCTTCGCTCACCGAGTGGGGGCTATTGCCGGAGGCCGAAGGACGCTTCGCCTACCGCCCGGCGGTCAATACCCTGTGCACCGATGATGCGAAGTTGCAGGCCTGGCTGCTGGCCTGCGCCCTGCACGCCCACCCGGCTGAGGCCCTGCTCTTCAGCGATCTGGTGCGTCTGCCGGAGCTATTCCCCTTCGACCTGACGCGGGTAAGCGCCGCGCCGTTGACCCATTCGGGCTGGTTCGAGGTCGCCTATGAGGGCGGTTGGGAGATGATCCGCCTTCGGGGGTAAGGATAAAGCGGGTGGAAAAGGCACAGCCCCCGGCTATTCACCGAGGGCTGCCTGCTGTGGTGGCCCGTACGGGACTCGAACCCGTGTCTCGGCCTTGAGAGGGCCGCATCCTGGGCCGCTAGACGAACGGGCCAGCCATCAACGTACCAGTCTGCCCAGGCGACCCCATTCTAGCGGGTGGTCAGGCTTTTGTCAAATCGCTGGCGCGCTCAACGCGCCAGCATGACAATGGGCAGCCGTCCCGTCGCTTCGCCCACTTCCGCGGCTGACGTTGGGGCCGGACAAGGCAGCCGCGAGGTGATCTCAGGGGCGCGTGACCACATCGAGCCAGAACTCGCTGAACCTCTCCCCATCCACGCGCGTGACCACCCGCGTGGGCCGACCGCCTTCGTCGATCCGTTGCCGCAGCCAGCCATCCTCGATCGCCAGCTTCAAGGGGATCGTCTGGACCTCGACGCCCTCGTCCCACCCCAGGGCGATCGCGCAGGCCAGTGGGTCGTGGAGGAAGTTGATGATGTCCGCCGGCAGCCCTGGACACGTGCGGCCAAACCGTTCCTCCATCCTCTCCTCGCGCGCGAAGGCCTCCGCCTGCCGGGCGATGAGCTGTCCCAACGGCCCCGCCCGCTGCAGCCTCGGCAGGTAGGCCCGCCGCAGCGCCGTCTCGACCGTGACCGATAGCGGCACGAGGGTCGGCGCCGAGCGCTCAAGGACCAGCGACGCCGATTGGACGTCCACCTGGACGTTCCAGTCCATGTTGCAGTCCCATTGCGGGAATCCAGGGCGAGGGGGGAACACGTAGCCGCCCATCAGGAAGAGGTCGGCCTCGCGCAGGATGCCGGGAGACCGCTGCTCCAACAGCGCCAGGTTCGTGAACGCTCCGATGGCGACGAGGGTCGCGCCCTGGGCGATGCTGCGCTCGAGCAGGGCCAGCGCCTCCTCGAGCGCCGTGGGGACGGGCGGGATCGGCTCCGGCCAGTAGGCGGCCTCGTCGGGCAACCCCGGCTGAACCCGATAGCAGCCGAGCGCGACGTCGGCGCCCGCCGCGACGGCGACGTCGGCGCGGCCAGCCAGATCGAGGACATAGCGGGCGTAGCCAGCTCGCCTGCCGCGATCATCCGAGTTGGTGGTGACTGCCAGCAGATCGACCTCGGGCCAGCGGAGGAGCATCGCCAGCGCGCACAGGTCGTCGATGTCGCCGCCGAGATCGGTGTCCAGGTGAAGCCTTGCCATGGAGAGTGCCTCCGTTCTGATATCCGCTCCTGACTCCGTGTTGTGGTAAAATAGGGACAGCCGCGGGCGCGCCGATGCAGAGCTGTCGGCGCACTTGTGGCGCGCATTCGACAAAGCTGCAGGAGAGACATCCACGCATGGCGCTCAACCAAGTCGCACGCGATGACTGGCGAGGCTTGCTTGCCGTGGCGCAAGAGAGCCTGGCCTCCGGCGATCCTATCACCGCGCGCCGCGCGGCCACGTTGGCCGCACGCGCGGCGCCCCCTACGCCCGAAGCCCAACTGGCGCTCGGCGACGTCTGGAACGCCCTCGGCCGCCACGCCGAGGCGATCCGGGCGTATCGGCAGGTGATCGAACATGAGCCAGCGTCTGCCGCCGCGATCATCGGCCTGGCCGACGCTCTCCACGAGACGGGCCGCGATGAAGAGGCCCTCCCCTATTGCCAGGAGGCGGTCGCCGTCGCCCCCGAAAACGGCGAACTGTGGACGACCCTGGGCCATGTCCATACCGAGTTGGGGCGCCACGATGACGCGTTGGCGGCGTACCAGAAGGCCCTGGAGCTGGGCGCGGCGACCGCGGACCTGTACGTGTCCCTGGGATATCTCCACTATTACCGCCGCGATCTCGACAGCTCGCGCCAGGCATTCGAACAGGCGATCGCCCTGGAGCCGGACGCAGCGACTCCCTACAACAACCTCGGTTATGTGCATATCCTCCTGGGAGACCTGGACCAGGCGGCGGCGCGCCTCGACCGCGCGCTGGAGCTGGAGCCGCAGTTCGTGCGCGCGCTCTACAACCGTGGCCTGTGCGCCTGGCTGCAGGGACGCCAGGAGCAGGCGATCGCTTATTATACCCGCGGGCGCAGCCACGATCGCGGCGAAGCGGAGCTGGCCGCCCATCGCGAGGACCTCGCCGAGATCCGGGAGTATCAGATGCAATGGACGGATCCGTTGCAGCAGCTAGGCATCCTGCTCAACCGCCCGTCGCCCAGCCCGCATCTGCGCCCGGCGCGACGCTAAAACGTACCACGACCCTCCGGGTCGTGCACGTGTGCGACGCCGAGCGCAATCCAGAGGATTGCGGTACGGGAAAGGGATGGGGTTGCGGTACGGGACAGATGTAACACGACCCTCCGGGTCGTGCGCGTGTGCGACGCCGAGCGCAATCCAGAGGATTGCGGTACGGGAAAGGGATGGGGTTGCGGTACGGGACAGATGTACCACGACCCTCCGGGTCGTGCACGTGTGCGTCATCGAACGCAATCCAGAAGATTGCGGTACTGTGTAGAGAGCCAAGTCGCGGGGAGAGAACGAGCATGAAGGAACTGGGGGGCGTGTTCGCGCCCATCGTGACCGCCTTTCGTCCGCAGGACGGAGAGTTGGATCTGGACTGGGTCAAGCGGCATCTCGCGTTTCTGCGGGCGCGCGGCTGCGATGGCGTGGTCCCCGCCGGAACGACAGGCGAAGGAACTTCGCTGGGGTATCACGAGCGCTGTCGGCTGATCGACGCCGTCCTTGAGGGCGCGCAGGGGATGCCCGTCATCGCCGGTGTGGGCACGCCCAGCCTGGCCGATACCATCGATCTCACGCGCTACGCGTTCCGCGCTGGCGTCGACGCAGTGCTCGTCTTGCCTCCTTACTATTACCGGACCGTCCCAACGGCTGGCCTGGTCGCGTATTTTCAGCGCTTGTGCGATCGGGCGCTGCAGCCTGGCCAGCGCCTCTTCCTTTATCATATCCCGCCCGTCAGCGGCGTGCCGATCACGCATGACTTGCTCGACGCCCTGCTGGAGACGCACCGCGAATGCGTAGGGGGGCTGAAGGACTCCAGCCGGGATCCGGAGGGGCTGCGCGCTTTCGTCGCCCGCTATCCCAGCCTGCGCGTCTTCTGCGGCGCTGATAACCTGGCCGACCTCGCCTACAGTAGCGGCGCCGCTGGCACGATCAGCGTGATGGCGAACCTTGTCCCCGATTGGTTGCAGGCGGTGCGACAGGCGCGCGGCACGCCAGCGGCAGGCCCTTTGCAGGAACGGGTCACGCGCGCGCGCAGGGCATTGGGGGCCTATCCCACCCAGGCTGCGATGAAATACGCTCTGCAGTGTGTTGCGGGGTTGCCGCCCGCCGCCACGCGTCCCCCGAACGTGGAGTTGACCGCTGAGGACCGGACCGCGCTGGAACGCGACCTGCGCGAGCTTGGCATTCTTCCCCCCTTGTGATGATACCGGCAGGAGATTGCGCACCGTGGCAGAAGTGAACAGCAACATCAACAACGTCGAATATTTATCCTGGGGGGATGTCGACGCCCTCATCGATCACTTGCTTCCGCAGTTGCGGGGACCCTACGACGCGCTGGTCATGGTCACCCGCGGCGGGATCGTCCCGGGGGGCATCCTCAGCGAGGCGCTGGACATTCGCGATGTCCTGACCGCCGCCGTCGCCTTCCCGCCGTCGGACAATCGCCCGGAGACGCAACTGGCGTGGCCGTCGTTCCTGCAGTTCCCCAGCGAGGAGTTCCTGCGCGGACGGCGCGTGTTGGTGGTCGATGACATCTGGGACAGCGGGCGCACGATCACGGCCGTGCGCGGTCGCATCGAGGCGTTAGGCGGGTTCCCTGAGCTGGCGGTGTTACACTATAAACCAGGTCACACCTTGGTTGGCGCCGGGGGGCCGAATTACTATGCGGCGGTGACGACTTCGTGGATCGTCTATCCCTGGGAGCTGTGGCGTCGCGGAGATTTGGTCCGCGCTTCGCGTGCGCCCTCTTCGCCGACGCCCACGCTCTCATGATTGGCTCCCGAGGCGCTGTACGTCGTCGGTGAGGCGACGGATAGCCGTGTAGCCTGTTGCGGTCGTTGTGGAAAGGGAGAGGGTCGCCGTGGCCAAACGCAAGATCCTGGTCGTGGACGATGACGCGGACCTGCGGCGCCTGATGTCGTTGGTTCTGCAGATGGGAGGGTACGATGTGGTCTCGGCCGCCGACGGCGCCGAGGCTCTGGCCAAAGTCCGCCTGGAAGCCCCCAATCTGGTGCTCCTCGACATCATGATGCCGGAGATGGATGGATTCGAGACGTGCCGTCGGCTACGCAAGCTGCCTGAAGGGGCCAACATCCCGGTGATCATGCTCTCAGCCGCCGATCAGGTCGCCGATAAGGTCAAGGGCCTCAAGGTCGGCGCCAATGACTACATCACCAAGCCGGCCGACTCGCGCGAATTGATCGCCCGCATCGAGGCGCAGTTGCGGCCGACCTTCGCGCGATCAGCGCGCATCATCGCCGTCCTGGGGGCGAAGAGCGGCGTCGGCGCCACGACGCTGGCGGTCGGCGTCGCCCTCGCGCTCAGGCAGGCGACAGGCGGGGATGTCGTGTTGTTCGACTGGCGCCTGCCGATGGGGGACGTGGCTGCTGCGCTCGGCCTTGAGGTGCGGATGAGCCTGGACAGGATCGCTTCCCCCGTCGACGATCTCGACGCGCAGGCGATGAAGCAACTGTTGATGAGCCATGCCTCAGGAGTCCAGGTGCTGACCGCAGGATATAGCCTGGACGGTCCTCCTCTTTCGCCGGATGCGTTCGAAGCGGTCGTCGATGTGGCGTCCCGCATGGCCGATTATCTGGTGGTCGACGCTGGCTGCCTGTCCGATCCGCGTTGGCTGCAACCTCTGGAGATCGTGGACGAACTGCTCTTCGTGTTCACGCCGGAGCTGCCAGCGCTGCGTCGCGCGGCGCTCTACCTGGAGATGGAACGGCGCAAGCCGCTGTTCGGCGAGCGCTTGCATCTGATCATCAATCGCGCCAACCTGAGCGGCGGCATCCCCAATCGTGAGATCGAGGATCTCCTGCAGATGCGCATCCGCGCGCGACTGCCCGAAGATGCGGACGCCGTCATCGCTGCCGCCAACCAGGGGACGTCGGTCGTCCAGAGCGCTCCACGCTCCGCTCTGGCGCAAGCCATCGGCCGTCTGGCGCAAGAGATCGTCGTTGCGGCCCAGAAGGCGGCGCAACCTCAATGACGTTGCCTCGCTACGTGTGTCGCAATGGCGTTCTGATCGCCGCTGACGAGGCGCGCGTCTCGATCTTCAACCCCGCGCTGTATACGGCGTTCGGCGTGTACGAGTCGATCCAGTGCGAGGACGGTGTCCCCTTCCATCTGGATGAGCACCTCCAACGCCTGGCGCAGTCGGCGCATCTGTTGGACCTGCCGTTGCCTGTCTCCCTGGAAACGATCGCCGGATGGTTGCCGGCCCTCTTGCAGGCCAATCATAGCCCGACCTGTCTGATCCGCCTGTATCTGCTTGGCCCCAATGGCTACGAGCCAGCGCTGACGTTCGCCTGGCCTGAGCCGCCGCGCTCGTATGCGCCGACGCTCTACACGCACGGCGCCACGGCGGTGCTCTACCCGGGGGCGCGCGCCCTGCCGCAGGCCAAATCCCTGAACACCCTGGTCAACTTCCTGGCGCAGCGCCAGGCGCAGCGCGCGGGCGCGCATGAGGGCCTGCTCACCCATGATGGATACATTTATGAAGGCTCCTCGAGCAACCTGTTCGTCGTGCGTCAGGGTCGTCTGTTGACGCCGCCTGGGGAGATGGTCCTGGCTGGCGTCACACGCGACATCGTGGCGCGTCTGGCCGCCGAACAGGGCATCCCGGTCGAGTATCGCCCACTGCCGGAGGCCGAGTTGCCCACCTGGGAGGAGGCGTTCCTCACCTCGACCAGCCGCCACATCATGCCGCTCGTGCGCATCGATTCGTCTCCCATCGGCGATGGGCGCGTCGGGCCGCTCACGAGCCGGCTGATGGCCGCCTTCAAGGCCGATTACCGCGCCTATCTGGCCGCGCACGCTCCTCTCGTCTCCCTGTGATCTGTGGAGCCGGGTTCACAAGTTCCAGGTTCTGGGTTCAGGTTCGCGGCGGGTCTCCCGACCCTCCGGGATTGCAGCGGGTCTCCTGACCCGCTGCATGCTGTTCGCGCGTCCGCCGGTCGGGAGGCCGGCGATGAACACGCATCAACATCAGGGTTGCAGCGGATCTCCTGACCCGCCGCGCGCTGTCCACGCGGCCGCTGGTCAGGAGACCGGCGGCGAACACGCATCAACACGCTGTGTCGAACCAGCGTTTGGCGGAGAGGCAAACGAATGTTATATTCAGGCAGGTTCGAGGAGCGTTCTGTAGAGAAGAGAGGTTCAGTGGAATGATGCGAGAGCAATCGGTGATCTACCTGGACCATTCCGCCACTACCCCCGTCGACCCACGCGTGGTCGAGGCGATGGTCCCGTACTTGAGCGACCGGTTCGGCAACCCGTCGAGCCTGCATCGTCTGGGCCGCGAGGCCAGCCAGGCCCTCGATCGCGCGCGGCAGACCGTGGCCGAGATCCTGCACGCCCGCCCCAGCGAGATCATCTTCACCTCCTGCGGCACAGAAAGCAACAACCTCGCGCTGCGCGGGGTCGCCCTGGCGCAGCGCGCGCGCGGCCACGGCAACCACATCGTCGTCAGCGCGATCGAACACCATGCGGTGCTGACGACCGCCGAGGACCTGCGCGATCGCTATGGGTTTGAGCTGACGATCGTGCCCGTCGACGCCGATGGCCTCGTCTCCCCTCAGACCGTCGCTGAGGCGCTGCGCCCGGACACGGCCATCGTCAGCATCATGTACGCGAACAACGAGGTCGGCTCCATCCAGCCGCTGGCCGAGATCGCGACCTGCACGCGCGCGCGCGGCATCCCGCTGCACACCGACGCGGTGCAGGCTGGCGGCTATCTGTCCCTCGACGTCGACGCGCTGGGCGTCGATCTGCTCAGCCTCTCCGCCCACAAGTTCTACGGCCCCAAAGGGATCGGCGTCCTCTACGTGCGCAACGGCGTCCCTCTGTGGCCGCAGCAGACCGGCGGCGGGCACGAGCGTCGCCGACGCGCGGGGACCGAGAACGTCGCGTCGATCGTCGCGCTCGCTACGGCGCTGGCCATCGCCCAGGAGGAACGCGTCGCCGAGGCGGCGCGGCTCCAATCCCTGCGCGACGATCTGATCGCTCGCGTGGAGGTTGACATCCCCTCCGTGCGTCTGACTGGCCACCGCACGCAGCGCCTGCCCGGCCACGCCAGCTTCCTCGTCCACGGCGTCGAGGCGGAAGGGATGTTGATGGGGCTGGACCTAGCCGGCATCTGCGCCTCGAGCGGATCGGCCTGCACCTCGGGCGCGCAAGAGCCTTCGCACGTGTTGACGGCGATGGGGATCAGCCGCGTCGACGCGGTGGGGCATCTGCGTCTGACGTTGGGACGCAGCACGACGCGCGCGGAGATCGACCGCCTGCTGGAAGTGCTGCCGGGTCTGGTCGCGCGCCTGCGCGCCCTGGCGCCTGTCGCGGGGTGACATCATGGCCCCTCGCGATCGCATCGTCGTCGCGTTGAGCGGCGGCGTCGACAGCGCCGTGGCCGCGGCGCGGCTCGTCGACGAAGGGCACGAGGTCGTCGGCGTCATGTTGCGCCTGTGGGCGGAGATCGTCCCCGGCCAGCCGAGCCTCAACCGTTGTTGCGCCGATGAGGCGGTCGCCGACGCGCGGCGGGTAGCGGATCAGCTCGGCATCCCCTTCTACCTGCTCAACGTCGAGCGCCCGTTCAAGCAGGCGGTCGTCGATCGCTTCATCGCCGGCTACGCGAGCGGCGTGACGCCCAATCCCTGTCTTTTCTGCAATCGGACCATCCGCTTCGAGCGCCTGTTGCAGTATGCGCTGAGCGTCGAGGCGACCGCGCTGGCCACAGGGCACTACGCGCGCGTGGCGCGCGACCCGGCCAGCGGACGATTCCTGCTGCTGCGCGGCGTCGATCGCGCCAAAGACCAGTCCTACGTCCTCTATCTCCTGGAGCAGTGGCAACTGGCGCGCCTGCGCTTCCCCCTGGGCGAGACGACCAAAGCGGCCGTGCGCGCGGAGGCGCAGGCGCGCGGCCTGCCTGTGGCGGTCAAGCCGGAGTCGCAGGAGCTGTGTTTCGTGGCGGACGGCGACTATCGTCGTTTCTTGAGCGAGTGGGCGCCGCAGGCTGTCCGCCCCGGGCCGATCGTCGACCGTGAGGGCCGGACGCTGGGCGAGCACCGGGGACTGCCCTTCTATACGATCGGGCAGCGGCGCGGGCTGGGCATCGCCGCGCGCGAGCCGTTGTACGTCCTGGACCTCGACGCCCAACGCAACGCCGCGGTCGTCGGAACGGCCGCGGAGCTGGGCCGCGCCGAGCTGACCGCCGCGCAGGTCCACTGGATCGCCGGAGAGCCGCCAGCCGATAGCCGGGCGCTGTTCGCGCAGATCCGCGCCCACGGGGCGGCGGTCGCGGCGACCGTGCAGCCGCTGCCTGAAGGCCGGGTGGCTGTGCGCTTCGAGCGCCCCCTGCGCGATGTCACTCCTGGCCAGGCGGTCGTCTTCTATGACGGCGAGGTCTGTCTGGGCGGGGGGATCATCGAGCCTCTGGGGCGACCTCTGCCGCCTTTCTAGCGGAAGGTCAGGAGCGATGCCTCTGTTCATTCCGCCTGGGTGGGCGTTGGGCGTCCTCCTGGCGAGCATCTACGCCTCGTTGTTTCAGGTCTGGCAGGGCAAGACGTGGGGCGATTATGCGCGCTTCCTGGCGGCCTCCTGGCTCGGATTCGCGGTTGGGCAGTGGCTGGGGACGGTGGAGCGCGTGAACTGGCTGAAGATCGGCGAGGTGCGCCTGTTCAGCGCGACGGTGGGGGCGTTGGGCTTCCTCTTGATCGTCCGCCTGTGGCGTCGTCGAGCGCGGCCTTAAGTTGAGGCAGTCGGTCGCATCGAGACCAGCGGGGAAAGGGCCAGGTTGGGCTGGCGCGCGATCTCGATACGGATGGCGCTATCGTCCTACTCGATCGGCGCGCCTGTGGGTGTATTCAGTTTTTTGGAAGAGACGGCGCCTCTGATTGCTCATTCACCATAGCCTGTGTGTGCGGCCGTGCCGCAATCCTCCGGATTGGCTGCGCCGCGGATACGATCGCGCGCTCTGGCACGCCCAGACGACTTTGATGAGCGCTGGCGGCAGGCCTATCACTCGCCATCAAACTGAAATACACCTCGCGCCTACGCCTGCGTATCCATTGGTCGCCATCTGTGGTACAATTGCAACTGGAGGTGATACGCCAGGATGGACGGCGCAAGCAAGCAAGGCATCCAGAAATGGCAGATCGGGCTGGCGGTCGCGCTGGTCCTGGTCCTCGTCGGAGGCGTGATCTATTTCCTGGCTTCCAATCCAGTGCGCGCCCAGGTCGTGCGCGATTTGTTCATCATCTTCATCGCCCTGGAGGTGTTGATCGTCGGCGCGCTGCTGAGCATCCTGATCTGGCAGATCTATCGGCTGATCCGGATGCTGCGGGAGGAGATCGTGCCGGTGCTGCGTTCGACGCAGGAGGCGGCCAACACCGTCAAAGGGACGGCCTCCTTCGTAGGCGAGCATGTTGTCTCGCCGGTCGCGAAAGCTTCTGGCTATCTCGTTGGGCTGCGTGAGGCGGCGTCGGTTTTGACCCAGCGCCGACCGGGGGGCGTGACTTCAAAGGAGGGACGACGATGAGCAAACGACAAGAGAACCGACAGGGGAGCGGCGCCTTCTGGTGGGGGCTGTTCTTGGGCCTGGTGGGCGGCGCGATCGCTGCGCTCTTGTGGGCGCCGCGCTCCGGCCAACAACTGCGCGAGGAGATCGCCGGCCGCAGCCATGATCTCAAGGAGCGGGCCAGCGAGCTGAGCCACGAAGCGCAGGCGCGAGCGCGGCAACGGGCAGAGGAGATCCTGGCCGAAGCTCGCGAGCGCAGCGAGAAGCTCTTGAAGGAATCGCAGACGGAAGCGGAGCATGTCGTCGCCGAGGCGCGCCAGCGGGCGGAGCAGATCGTCGCCGAAGCGCAGAAGAAGGCGGAACCGATCCTGTCCGAGGTGCGCGAGGCCGTGCGTCAGGCGCAGCAACAGGCGGAGGAAATCGTAGCCGACGCGCAGAAGCGGGCTGAGGAGATCCTGAGCGAAGCGCGCCGCCGCGCTGGTGAAGAAGAACACAAGGACGCCTGACGCGAGGCGGGCGCCTCAACACGCTCACGAACGGGCAAGCCATGTTGAGCTTGCCCGTTTTCGTTCAAATCGTTCTTCCCGGCTACTTCACCAACTGCGCGTGCAAGCGGATCTCCGGTCCGGCGAGCGCCTTCGAGACCGGGCACTTGGCCTTGGCCTCCTCCGCCAACTGCTGGAAGGTCGCCTCGTCGATACCGGGCACCTCGGCCTCCGTCTCCAGCTCGATCAGGGTGATCGTCGGCCCCGCCTCCAGGTGGACGGTGGCCGTCGTGCGGATGGTCGGCGTGAAACCTTTGTTGCTGAGCAACGCCGATAAGAACATCGAGAAGCAGCCTGCATGCGCGGCGCCAATCAACTCCTCCGGATTGGTGCCCTCCCCCGACTCGAAACGCGACGCGAATGTGAACGGCCCCTCGTAGGCGCCGCTGCCCAGCCTCATCACGCCAGCGCCTTCCTTCAACGTACCCTTCCACTCAGCAGATGCAGATCGAACGGCCATCGTGTCCTCCCTCTCTTGATGTGATCTACTGACTTGAGGGGAGCCTATCACGAATGGGAGAGTTGATCAGTGATTGGCCTGACATTTACCAACGCAGGCCAGACCCGTAGCAGCCGCAGCAGTCGCCACAGGTCGCCATGTATTTGCCGTGCTCGGCGGTAACGCCCTGCGGCGAGGCCGCGACTGCAGCGGTTTCTTTATCTCCATTGTGCTGGCGCGCTCCGCATTTGCACAAGGCAGACGAGGCTCTCGGGCAAGGGAAAAACCTTGAGGACGTCTGCCACGAGCACGGGATCAGTCCGGCAACATATCACCGCTGGAAGCAGAAGCACGGCAGCCTGAGTGTTCAAGATGCCAAGCGTCTCAAAGAATTGGAACTTGAGAATGCTAACTTGAAACGCCTGTTGGCGAAGGTGATACTGGCCAATGGATACCTTGCGGGAATTTCTATATAATACACAATGGTCACACAGCTCGTTGGCCTACCAGACTCCGGCAGCTTTTGCCGCTGAATTGATCATCCAATGGCAAAGCTCGAAGACCTGAAACGAAACGCACAAGTAAAAGGACTCATTCCCTCCGGTCCAGTCGTCATCCTGAACGTCCAGTGGCATGGGGCGGATGTCGTGGAACTGACCTATCGGGACGTCGCCGGCAAAGACCACAGCGAGCTGATCTTCCGCGATCGCGAAAATGACCTGGAGGTTCTCGAGGCCGGCGCACCCTGGGCATTCGACGGCCACGGCGAACTGTTCCGGCTGGTCTCAGAGGCCTATCGCATCCGCATGGCCTATCTGTTCGACCCCTGGATGGCCGTTCACCTCTCCCTGATCGAGCCGCTGCCCCACCAGATCACCGCCGTCTACGGCGAAATGCTCCCCCGCCAGCCCCTGCGCTTTCTGCTGGCCGACGATCCGGGGGCCGGAAAGACGATCATGACCGGCCTGTTCATCAAGGAATTGATGCTGCGCGGCGACCTCCAGCGCTGTTTGATCGTCGCGCCGGGCAACCTGGTCGAACAATGGCAGGATGAACTCAACCAACGCTTCCATCTGCCCTTCGACATCCTGACCAATGACCGCATCGCCTCGGCCCGTACGGGCAACGCCCTGGCCGAGATGCCGCTGGTGATCGCCCGCCTGGACAAGCTGAGCCGCGACGAGGAACTGCAGGCCAGGCTGCGCCAGACCGACTGGGACCTGGTGGTCGTGGACGAGGCGCACAAGATGTCCGCGTCGGTTTTCGGGGGAGAGATCAAGTACACCAAGCGCTAT
>FWPU01003508.1_pt1 | contig 39355 bp, 32 predicted proteins | sample 2228361 | NCBI WGS metagenome assembly FWPU01 (sample SAMEA103939777, study PRJEB20133) | metagenome | reverse complement strand
TCGCCGCACTTGTTCGTGACGTAGTTGCAGATCCCCGTGCCGCCGAGCGACGGCGAAGCGAACACACCGGTCAGCAGCGCGCCGACGATGCCGCCGACGCCGTGCACGCCGAAGACATCGAGCGCGTCGTCCGCGCCGAGCATCTTCTTCAGCCCGGTGACGCCCCAGAAGCAGAGCACGCCGGCGACGAGCCCGATCACCAACGCACCGCCCACGCCGACGAATCCGCACGCCGGCGTGATCGCCACCAGCCCCGCCACCGCGCCCGACGCCGCGCCCAGCATCGAGGGCTTGCCCTTGATCATCCACTCGGCGAAGGTCCAGGACAGCACCGCCGCGGCCGTGGCCAGCAGCGTGTTCACGAAAGCGAGCGCGGCCGTGCCGTTGGCCTCGAGGTTGGAGCCGGCGTTGAAGCCGAACCAGCCGACCCACAGCAGTGCGGCACCGACCATCGTCAACGTCAGGTTGTGCGGCGCGAGCGACTCCTTGCCGTAGCCGATCCGCTTGCCGAGGAAATACGCCGTGACCAGGCCCGCCACGCCAGCGTTGATGTGCACGACCGTGCCGCCGGCGAAGTCCAGCGCGCCCTTGGCCCACAGCCAGCCGGCCGCGTCGGTGACGGCCTGCAGTGTGGCCTCGTCCTTGATCGCGTCGGGACCGTCCCAGTACCACACCATGTGCGCCATCGGCAGGTAGCTGAACGTGAACCAGATGACCATGAACAGCAGCACCGCGCTGAACTTCATCCGCTCCGCGTAGCTGCCGACGATCAGCGCGCAGGTGATCGCGGCGAACGTGCACTGGAAGGCGACGAACAGCAGCTCGGGGATATACGTTTCCTTGCTGAACGTGGCACCGGCCGATTCGGGCGTCACGCCCGACAGGAACAGCTTCGACAACCCGCCGATGAACGGCGAACCGCCGGTGAACGCCAGCGAGTAGCCGTAGATCACCCACAGCACCGAAATCAGCGCGAAGGTCATGAACACCTGCATCAGCACCGACAGCATGTTCTTCGAGCGGACCAGCCCCCCGTAGAACAGCGCGAGCCCCGGGATCGTCATCAGGATCACGAGCACCGTCGCCACGTACATGAAGGCGGTGTCGCCCTTGTTGATGTTCGGCGGCTTCGGCGCGTCGGCGGGTTTCTCCTCCGGTTTCGGTTCGGCCTGCGCAGGCGCGGCGGCGGCCGGCGCGGCGTCGGCCTTGGCTTCGTCCTTCTTCGCTTCGGCGCCGGGGGCGGCCTGCGCAACGGCGACCGTCGGCGCCGAGGCCAGCGTAACGGCCGCGACGGCGACAAGCATCACGAGCAGTTTCTTCATGGGATTTCTCATCATCGGGTTAAAGAGCGTCCTTGCCGGTCTCGCCGGTGCGGATGCGGATGACCTGCTCGAGGTCGTAGACGAAGATCTTGCCGTCGCCGATCTTGCCGGTACGCGCGGCGTTCTCGATCGCTTCGATCGCGCGCTCGACGATGTCATCGGCGACCGCGGCCTCGACCTTCACTTTCGGCAGGAAGTCGACCACGTACTCGGCGCCGCGGTACAGCTCCGTGTGGCCCTTCTGCCGGCCGAAGCCCTTGACCTCGGTGACGGTGATGCCCTGCACGCCGACGGCGGACAGCGCCTCGCGCACCTCGTCAAGCTTGAACGGCTTGATGATGGCGGTAATCAGTTTCATGGTCCCCTCTGCTTCGATGGCGGCGCGCGGTCGGCGACCGCCGCGCCGCGTTGCGGACTGCTAGAACGACTTCGACACGCTCAGCACCACGGAGGTCTTGCCCGCGCCCTCGGTGAAGCCGCTCTCGGCCGTCGTGAACAGGTTCTTCTCCGACGTGCCGACCACGGCCGCGCCGAGTGCCCAGCCGCCGACGTCCTTGGCGATGCCGAGTTTGTAATCGCTGACCTTGTCCTCGAGCAAGCCTGCCGCCTTGCCGTCGTTGATCTTCTGATAGCCGTAGTGCGCGGTCGCGGTCCAGCCGCCGCCCAGATCGAGCGTGCCGGCGAGATCCAGATACCACGAGCCCTTGGTGTCGACGCCGGGCACGCCCTGGCCGATCGAGAAGAACCTGGTCGTCGCGTAGTACCACTTCGCCGACAGCGGCCCGTACGACGCGCCGACGTACAGCTCGCCGTTCTTGATCTTCACCGAGCCGAGCGCACCGCTGTTCGGATAGAGGTAATAGAGGTAGCCGACGTCGTAGCCGATGTCGCCCACCGCGCCCTTGAAGCCGCCGTAGAAGTCCATCTCGAGACTGGCGCCGTTGTACAGCGCCTGCTCGACGTTCGAGTTCCAGTTGCCCAAGTAGAAGCCGGACTTGTGCGCGAAGTCGAAACCGCCCTGGAACGCAGGTTTGTAGCCGGTCTGCGTGTAGCCGCGGAACCGGTAGTCGCTGAACAGTCCCGCGTTTCCGGTGAACGTGAACTCCGGTTCGGCCTTGGGCTGCGCAAGCGCCCCCGTGGCAGACAGCAGCAGCAGCAGCGCCGCGGCGCCGGATGCATGGATCAGCTTTTTCATTGCTTTCCTTTCCTCGAAAGGTTGATGCGGAAACTTCCGATCAAGGTTCAGCAACATGCATGCCACGCGCTGCGCGCACGCCGGCGGTGCATCGGGCGGCGCGATCGCGGCTTCGCAACGGACTCGTGCACGCGGAGGGCGCACGTGCGCACCAACCGGGTGCCGAGCGGACGTATAGACTCGGCGCCATCAACGCCCCGATCGGCGCACGATGGACAAAACCTCCTTTCTCGACGAACTGCAGAACCGTGTGCTCGCGCTGCTGGCCGACACCCCCGCCGAGGACCTGCGCAAGAACCTCAAGGCGCTGCTCAACCAGCAGTTCGCGCGGCTCGATCTGGTCACGCGCGAAGAGTTCGACACGCAGTCGCAGGTGCTCGCGCGCACGCGCGCCAAGCTCGACGCGCTCGAAGCGCGCGTGGCCGAGCTCGAGGCGCGCCGCCCGGGCTGACGGCGGCTCAGGCGGCGCGGCGCGGTTGCGCCTGCCGCTTGACGCGCGCTGCAACGTCCCCACGTCCGGCGTACGATGTACCGGTCGGTCCGCGGGAGGGCCGCCATGATGCAGACATTCAGGCCGGCGATTCGACCGGCCGCCGTCGCCGGGATGTTCTATCCGGCGCACGCCGACGCGTTGCGCGGCGAAGTGCGGGCGCTGCTGGCGCAGGCGCGACCGCCGCTGCCGCCGCGCGTGCCCAAGGCGCTGATCGCGCCGCACGCGGGGTACATCTACTCCGGTCCGATCGCCGCGTCCGCCTACGCGACACTCGATGCGGCACGCGAGCGGATCCGCCGCGTCGTGCTGCTCGGCCCGACGCACCGTGTGGCCCTTCGCGGGCTGGCGCTGCCCGGTGCCGACCGCTTCGCCACCCCGCTCGGCGAAGTCGAGGTCGACGCCGCCGCGATCGCCGCGTTGCGCGACCTGCCGCAAGTCGTCGAAAGTCCCTCCGCGCACGCGCTCGAACATTCGCTCGAAGTGCAGCTTCCCTTCCTGCAGACGGCGCTCGGCGACTTCCGCGTGGTGCCGCTCGCGGTCGGCGATGCCGAACCGTCCGAGGTCGCGCAGGCGCTGGAGCGGGTGTGGGGCGGCGCGGAGACGCTGATCGTGGTCAGCTCGGATCTGTCGCATTACCTGCCGTATGCGCAGGCGCGCGAAGCCGACGCGGCCACGCTCACGGCGATCCTGGCGCTCGAGCCGCGGCTCGATCATTGGCAGGCGTGCGGCGCCACGCCGGTCAACGGTTTGCTGCAGCTCGCGCGCCGGCGCGGCATGCAGCCCGAACTGCTCGACGCGCGCAACTCCGGCGACACGGCGGGCGACCGCCGCCGCGTGGTCGGCTACGCCGCGCTCGCGTTCTGCGAGTCCGACGACGAGGACGCGCGCCAGACCGACGATGCCGGTGTCGTGCTGACGACGCTGGCGCGCGGCGCGATCGCGCGCGAGCTCGGCCTGCCGGCGCGCGCGCACGCGGCCGCACCCTTCCTCGACGAGCCGGGCGCCAGTTTCGTGACTCTGCGCAGCGGCGGCGAGCTGCGCGGCTGCATCGGCACGCTGCGCGCGCAGCGTCCGCTCGGCGAGGACGTCGCGCACAACGCGCGCGCGGCGGCATTCGCCGATCCGCGTTTTCCGCCGCTGGCGCGATACGAGTTCGACGCGATCCGCATCGAGGTGTCGCTGCTGTCCGAACCCGAGCCGCTGCGGGTGGCCGGCGAACGCGAACTGGTCGCCGCGCTGCGTCCGCATGTGGACGGCGTGGTGCTCGAATTCGGCGAGCGGCGCAGCACTTTCCTGCCGCAGGTCTGGCAGACGCTGCCCGACCCGCGCCGCTTCCTCGCGCAGCTCAAGCGCAAGGCGGGACTGCCGGAAGCGTTCTGGTCCGACGAGCTGCGCGTGTCGCGCTACACCGTGCGCAAGTGGTCCGAGGACGAGGTGCCCGCATGAACGCGCCCGCCGAAAGCCTCTACCCCGCGCGCTGGTGGCACCGGCTGCCCGACGGCCGCATCCAGTGCGACCTGTGCCCGCGCGACTGCAGGCTGCACGAAGGCCAGCGCGGTCTGTGCTTCGTGCGCCGGCGCATCGGGGATGCGATGGTGCTGACGACCTACGGCCGTTCGTCCGGCTTCTGCGTCGATCCGATCGAGAAAAAGCCGCTGAATCACTTCTATCCCGGCTCGGCGGTGTTTTCGTTCGGCACCGCGGGCTGCAACCTCGCCTGCAAGTTCTGCCAGAACTGGGACATCTCCAAGTCGACCGAGATGGACCGGCTGATGGACCGGGCGAGCCCCGACGAGATCGCCGAAGCGGCGCTCGCCACCGGCTGCAAGAGCGTGGCTTTCACCTACAACGACCCGGTGATCTTCGCCGAGTACGCGATGGACACGGCCGATGCCTGCCACGCGCGCGGGCTGAAGACGGTCGCGGTCACCGCCGGCTACATCCACCCCGAGCCGCGCCGCGACTTCTACGCGAAGATGGACGCGGCCAACGTCGACCTGAAAGCGTTCACCGAGGACTTTTACTTCAAGCTGACCGGCGCGCACCTGGCGCCGGTGCTGGACACGCTGAAGTACCTCGTCCACGAAACCGATGTCTGGACCGAAATCACGACGCTGCTGATCCCGACCAAAAACGACTCCGACGAGGAGATCCGCGCGTTGAGCCGTTGGGTCTGCCGTGAACTGGGTCCGCAGGTGCCGCTGCACTTCACCGCGTTTCACCCGGACTGGAAGCTCACCGATCCGCCACCCACCCCGCCCGCCACACTCGCTCGCGCGCGCCGCATCGCGCTAAAAGAGGGCCTGCACTACGTCTACACGGGCAACGTGCACGACACCGAAGGCGGAACGACCTTCTGCCCGGGCTGCCACGCCGCGCTGATCGAACGCGACTGGCACCGCATCCTGCGCTACGAGCTGACGGTGGACGGCCGTTGTCCCCACTGTGCGACCGCGATCGCCGGACGCTTCGGCCGGTTCGAAGGCGCCTTCGGCCCGCGCCGCATCCCGGTGCGGCTGCACGCGCGATGAAACCGCGCGCCGTCGCGATCGCCGCCGACGGCATCACGCTGCCCGGCGATCTCACCTTGCCGTCGGCCGCGCGCGGGCTGGTGCTGTTCGCGCACGGCAGCGGCTCCAGCCGGCTGTCGCCGCGCAACCGCTACGTGGCGGGCGCACTCAACGACGACGGGCTCGCTACGTTGCTGTTCGATCTGCTGACGCCGGCGGAGGACACCGAACGCGCCGCGCGCTTCGACATCCCGCTGCTGGCGCGCCGGCTCGCCGCCGCCTGCGGCTGGGCGCGGCGCGAGGCGCGGTTGAACGAGCTGCCGCTCGGTCTGTTCGGCGCGAGCACGGGTGCGGCCGCGGCGCTGATCGCCGCCGCCGAACTCGGCGAAGCCGTGCGCGCGGTCGTCTCGCGCGGCGGGCGTCCGGACCTCGCGCCGCCGGAAGACCTCGCGCGCGTGCGCGCAGCGACGCGCCTGATCGTCGGCGAATGGGATCGCGAAGTGCTGGCGCTGAACCGGGCCGCGGCGCGCCGGCTTCGCTGCGTCCACGACCTCGTCGTCGTCCCCGGCGCCACGCATCTGTTCGAGGAGCCCGGCACGCTCGAGCAGGCCGCGCTTGCCGCGCGCGACTGGTTCGTGCGCTACTTGCCCGCCAGCGCCGCCACGACCTCGTCGTCTTCGACCTGAAGGAAGGAAGCGTAGAACTGGCTCACCGCCCAGAAGTCGCGGCGCGACTCCAGACACACCAGTTCGTCGCACAGCGGCCGCACGCGCTCGAGCGTATCGGGCGGCGCGACCGGGACCGCGCAGACGAGCTTCGCCGGATTCTTCGCGCGCAGCGCGTGCAGCGCGGCGATCATCGTCGAGCCGGTCGCCAGCCCGTCGTCGACCACGATCACGATGCGGCCGGCCGGATCAATCGGCGGGCGCTGCGCGGTGTACGCGCGACGCCGCGCACGCATCGTCGCGAGCTGCTCTTCCTTCTCGGCCTGCAGGTACTCGTCCGAAACGTGGACGAAGGACGCTTCGGGATTCAGGTACGACCAGCCCGACTCGTCGATCGCGCCGATCGCGAACTCGCGCTGCCCCGGCGCGCGCAGCTTGCGCACGAGCACGACGTCGACTTCGCCGCCGAGCGCGCGCGCGATGTCACGCGCCATCGGGACCGCGCCGCGCGGGATCCCGAGCACGAGCGGATTTCGACCCTTGTAGTGTTCGAGCGCGCGGGCGAGCCGGCGCGCTGCGTCGCTGCGATCCTGGAACATGGCCGATGCGTCGGAACCGGAACGCAGTCATCCTAGTCCGCGCCCGGACCCGACGCTTGATCGCGCGCAGCTTCGGCGCGCCGGATCGACCGCGAGTCGGTCAGTGCACCGTCGCGGCCGCGCGCGCGACCGTACGGCTGCGCGCCACCGCGATGATCTTCGCGGCGATCGGCAGGTCGAGCTTCTTCAGTTCCGCATCCATCGCCCGGCGGTCGATCAGCCGCACGCCCTTGCGCCGCGTGGCGGCGGACGCCTCCGCGCCGCCGTCGGCGACGATCAACAGGCGCAGCAGACCGATCGAGCGCGCTTGTTCGGCGAGCGCGTCGACGCGTTCGCCGGTCAGGCGCTGCGGCTCGACGACGAACGCGTAGGCACGCGCCGGATCGCCCTTGTGTCGCAGCACCAGTTCGATCGGCCGCACGGCGGGTGAAGCCGGCGAGCCGCGATACCCGCGCGCCTCGAACCAGGCCAGCGTCAGCTCGCGCAGGGCCACGTCGGCCGGGTCGCTGCGCGCGGGCGCCGCGCGTTCCGGCGCGGGTGCCGGGCCGGCCGGCGGGCGCGCGGCCGCAGACGGCGCGGCGAGGGGCGGCCGCGCCGGCAGGGTTGAGGCGGAGGGCGGCGGCGCAGCCGGGCGCGGCAGCAGGGTGTCGAGCCCCGCGTCGATTTTGGTCGGTTCCTCGAGCCGCGCGCGCGCGCGCGTGGCGACACCGAGCGGTTCGCCGGCAAGCAGGGCTTCGAGATCGACGACCTCGTTGACTTCGATCCCGGCGCGCGGAAGCATCTGCGTGGGCATTCCGGCGAAAACCGTTTCACCCTGCCGCTCGTTTGCCGGCGCTTTGCCCGCCCGCATCTGCGCGAGCGCCTGTTCCTCGCGGATCGCCGCCTCGACACGAATCCGGCGCGCGCGCTGCACCGCCCAGACCAGCACGAACAGGAGAAGAAGAACCAGCGAACCGATGAACAGAGTGTCGAGCATCACGCGCCTGCGCTCCCGCCCCGACCGGGCATGGCTCTGAAAAGACGGGGCTGACCGGAGAAGTCATGCCCGTCCCTCTGACCCCCGCCCTTTTCCCGAACGGCCGAAGAGGGGAATTCGGAGGGTCGCTGCCCAACTTTCACGGTCACGAGGGGACGATTGTGTCAGACCGGCCCCGCTGACGGCAGCCCCGCTTGCGCGCATTCCGCCGGCCGGGCGTAGCGGATCCGCACAGCGCCGGCAACCGCGGCGCGCTCGATCCGTCGCCGCCGGCCACGAGCCGCGAACGTACCCTGCCGATGGGCTGCGTCACCGCCGTTGCGGCTTCGCCGTCATGGTCGAGCGTCGCGACACGCAACGCGCGACCCGCTCGGAGCAGCCTCATCTCGAACCTCGACCGACGGACGCGTCGGCCCGATTCTCCTGGGCGCGTACCGGGCCCGCGATCCGCTTGATGGCCTAACCGCAGGCGATGCCCCCAGCGGCAACGCGCATCGAAACGCCGAGTTGTACCGGGTTCGCCGCGCAAACCCGGGCTTTGCCGCGAGTGCCGCGCGGCCCGGGCGCCCGCGCTCGGCATACCGGGTTCGCGTCCCGCATTTCGGCCGAATGCCGCGCAAGCAAGCGCTTAGTATTGCGCGCGTGTGTCCGGATCCCGAAGGGCACGCCGTATGGGCGCAAGCCATCTTCCGAGGACCCACCGACTTGCCTGTCAAGCCGATTTTCGCGCTGCTCAGCGTGCTCGCGCTGCTCGCGCCGTCTTTCGCGGCGGCGGGTGATGCTTCCGCCGGACGCGATCCGGCGTTCGCGTTGTTTTACGGACCGAATCCGCCGCTCGCCGAGTTGCAGGTCTTCGACCGCGTCGTGCTCGAGCCGGAGCACGCACCCGAGCCCGCGCGACTGCCGAGGCATGCGCGCTGGTACGCCTACGTCAGCGTGGTCGAAGCGGCGCCGACGCGCGCCTGGCTGCGCGACGTGCCGGCGGCTTGGCAGCGCGGCGAAAACCCGACGTGGGGTAGCCGGCTGATCGATCAGTCCGCGCCGGGGTGGCCGGAGTTCTTCGAGCAGCGCGTGATCGCGCCGCTGTGGCAGCAGGGCTGGCGCGGGTTTTTCCTCGATACGCTCGACTCGTACCGCCTGTACGCGACGACGCCGCAGGCGCGGAGCGCGCAGGAAGACGCGCTCGTCGCGCTGATCGAACGGCTGCATGCGCGCTTTCCCGGCATCGAGCTGGTATTCAACCGCGGCTTCGAGATCCTGCCGCGGCTGCGCGGCAAGGTCGTCGCGGTCGCCGCGGAGTCGTTGTACCGGAGCTGGGACCGCGCCACGCGCACCTACCGCGATGTGCCCGAGGCGGACCGCGAGTGGCTGCTCGCGCAGCTCGCGCGCGTGCGCGACGAACATCGCGTGCCGGTGGTCGTGATCGACTACGCGCCGCTCGTGGACCGCGCCGGCGCGCGTGCCACTGCTGCGCGCATCCGCGCCGCGGGCTTCATCCCGTGGGTCGCCGTCGGCGATCACGATGCGCTCGGCGTGGGCGACTTCGAAGTGCAGCCGCGCCGCATCGCGCTGGTCACCGACCGGCCCGAAGGCACCGACTTCATGGACGCGACCGCATTCCGCTTTCTTGCGGCGCCGCTCGGCTATCTCGGTTACACGATCGAGCCGATCGACGTGCAAGGCCCGCTGCCCGAGTCGCTCGCCGACGGCCGCTACGCCGCGATCGTCGCGTGGTTCTCGCAGCCGGTGAAGAGCCTGAATCCGCGCTTTTCGGCGTGGTTGAAGCGGCAGCTCGACGCGGGGTTGAAGCTCGTGCTGATGAACCAGCCCGGGCTCGATCCCGAGTCCGCATTGATGCGCGAACTGGGCTTTGCCTCCGTCAAGCCGCCTCGCGGACGGCTGAAGATCGTGCTCGCGGATCCGCTGGTCGGCTTCGAAGTCGCGCCGCCGCTCGTCGCCGCCGACGTCGCGCCGCTTGCCCGCTCGACCGGCACCCCGCTGCTACGGCTCGCCGCGGCCGACGGCACGACCATCGACGCGGTGGGGCTGGCACCCTGGGGCGGATATGCGTTCGCGCCGTACGCGTTCGTCGAAGCCACGCTCGACGCCGGCGCGCGCTGGGTGATCGACCCGATCGAATTCCTGCGGCGAGCGCTCGGCGCGCCCGACTTCCCGGTGCCCGACGTGACGACCGAAGCCGGGCGGCGCCTGCTGCTCGTGCACATCGACGGCGACGGTTTCCCGTCGCGCGCCGAGGTGCCCGGCTCGCCCTTCGCGCCCGCGGTACTGCTGCGCGAGGTGCTGGCGCGCTACCGCATCCCGCACACGGTGTCGGTGATCCAGGGGGAGATCGCCGGCAACGGCATGTTCCGCGAACTGGCGCCCGCGCTGGAGGACATCGCGCGGCGCATCTTCGCGCTGCCGCACGTCGAGATCGCGAGCCATTCGTACTCGCACCCGTTCTACTGGCGCGCGCTCGAACGGGCGCAGCGCGACGCGCGTTATGGAGGCCGCGCGCCGAACCTGGTGCTGCCGGGTTACACGTTCGACCTGCAGGCCGAAATCCCCGGCTCGGCCGCGTACATCGACGCGCGTCTGGCGCCGCCCGGCAAGAGAACGCGCGTGTTCCTGTGGACCGGCGACACGGTGCCGACCGCGGCCGCGGTCGAAATGGCCGACCGCGCCGGGCTGCTCAACATGAACGGCGGCGACACGCTCGTCACGCGCAGCGCGCCGACGTTGACGCGGGTTGCGGGCCTGGGTCTGCGCCGCGGTGCGGGCTTCCACGTGTTCGCGCCGAACCAGAACGAGAACGTCTACACGAACAACTGGACCGGTCCGTTCTACGGCTACCGGCGCGTGATCGAAACGTTCGAGCTGACCGAGACGCCGCGCCGGCTCAAGCCGATCAACATCTACTACCACACGTATTCCGCGTCCAAACAGGCGTCGCTCGCCGCATTGCACCGCGTCTATGACTGGGCGCTCGCGCAGCCGGTCGTGCCGGTGTACGCGTCCGACTACATCCGCAAGGTGCTCGACTTCGAGTGGCTGGCGATCGCGCGCGATCTGCGCGCCGCGGCCCCGACCTGGCGTGTGCGCGGCGCGGGCGAGCTGCGCACGCTGCGTCTGCCCGCGGATGCGCCGGTCGCGCTCGCCGCGAGCCGCAACGTCGCCGGCGTGCGGCCCGGGCCCGGCGGCCGCTATGTGCACCTGACGGCCGCCGATGCCACGCTGGTGCTCGCGGCCGAAGCCACACCGCCGGTGCACGTGTTCGAAGCGGCCGGCTGGATCGGCGACTTCCAGCGCGATGCCTCCGGCATTCGATTCGCGCTGTCCTCGTACTACCGACCGGAATTCACGCTGGCGCACGCGCAGGCTTGCCGCGTTCGCGTCGACGAACGCGATCTTCGACCGGCCGCCGCCGCGGCCGGACTTCTCCGCTATGAGCTTGCTCGTCACGACGCCGCCCAGGCGCCGACTCAGTCCCTGGTGGACGTCCGCTGCCGCTAAGGACCGTCAGCGCCTGATCCCGCCGTGGATGGCGGTGGGGCTCGGCCTGCTCGTCGCCGGCGGTCTGGCGCTGACGTTCCCGTATCGCAGCCTCGAAAGCCGCATCGCGCGCGAGACGCGCGCGGTCGATCCGCTGCACATCGAGTACCTGCGCTTGTGGCTGCGCGTGCGCCCCGAGGAGCACGGGCTGCGCATGCTGCTCGCGCGGCAGCTTGCCCAGATCGGCGACTATGCCGGCGCGCGCGCCGAACTGCGCGCGCTGCCGCGCCACACCGACCCGCAGGCGGCCGCCCGCATGGCGCTGCTCGAAGTCGACATCGGCCTGCGCGAAGCCTACGCGCTCGCGCACGACGATGCGCGCCGCGAACGGCTGCTCGCCGAGTTGCGCGCGCAGATGGACGCGATGACGCGAACCGCGTGGCCGGCGTCGATCGAGGTCGAACTGGCCGAGCGCGCCGCGCAAGCCGGCGCGTTCGATGCAGCGGCGTTCTGGCACGAACGGCTGCTCGCGCGCGACGCGCAGCTTTCGTCCAACGCGTGGGAGGCGGCGGCACGCCGCATGGCAGCGCTCGGCGCCGCCGAACTCGCCGCGCGGCTGTACTTCCGCGCGCAGTCGGTGGCCACCCGGCGCGACGAGAAGCGGCGGCTGTTCGTCGCCGCGCTGCGCACGCTCGAAGGCGCCGGCCTGTACGACGAGGCGCTCGCCGCCGCCGAGGTCCAGCTCGGCGTGCTCGGCAACGACACCGCCACGCTCGAGTTCCTGACGCGCTTCGCGCTCGCGGCGAACCGCCCCGACGTCGCGCAGCGCTACGCCACGCGCCTGCTGCGGCTGTCGCTGGCGCCCGCCGCGATCGCCGCCTGGCAGGCGCGCTTCGCCGCGCCGGTGCCGCCGGAGTGGATCACGCTCGCCGACGAGCCGCGGCTCGTGCGGGCCCAGGCGGAAGCGGCCGCCGACGGCGACCGGCTGCCCGAACCGAAGCTGCCGTTCGACGACCGCATCTACACGCTCAGTTACGAGGTGTTCCTGGCCAATCGCAACCTGAAGGACGCGCTCGCCGTCGCGCAATCCGCCGTACGGCAGGCACCGAAGAACGCGAAGTGGCGGCTGCGGCTCGCGCAGGTGGCCGACTGGTCGGGCAAGGCCGCGCTCGCACTCGAGCAGTGGCACGCGTACGCGCGGCTGACCGACGACGCGGCGGCCTGGCGCGAAGTGCTCGCGCGCGCGCCGCAGGTGTTCGACTACGCGCGCTGGGCCGAAGCGCTGCAGCGCGAATTGAACCGGCCGGGAAACGACGCCGCGGCGAACTCCGCGCAGGCGCTGGAAGCGCTGCGCAAGCTGGTACAGGCGTACGAGCTGCTCGGCGAGCCGCAGCGCGCGATCGATCTGTTGCGGCGCTACGAGCGCGGACCGCATCGGCGCACGGTGCTGCAGCTGCTCGCCGACCTGGCCGAGCGCACGGGCGACGACGCGCTCGCCCGCACGACCCTGCAGGCGCTCGTGCGCGAGCACGCCGGCAGCGTCGGCGATGCGCTTCGACTCGCCGCGGCGGAAGTCCGACGCGGCGATACCGCCGCCGCCTTCGCCGCGCTCGACGCGGTCGCCGCACGCGCGAGCGCGCAGGAGGGCGACTTCTGGGACGCGTACGCGGAGCTCGCGCGCCAGACCGGGCGCGAGCGCGAGGCGATCCGCGCCTACCGCAAGCGGGTCGAAAGCGGCGCAGCCGAAGAACGCCATTACACCGCGCTGAGCGAACTGCTCGAAGGTGAGGCGCCGCGCGAAGCCGCGGCGCTCGCGGCGCAGGGCTACCTGCGTTTCGGCAACGCCTACCTTGCGCGGCGTGCGCTGTACCTGTACCAGCGTGCGGGCGACGCAGCCTCCACGCGTGCTTTCCTGGCGCAATTGACCGACGCGCAACGCAGCGCGCTCGCGCAGGACGCGCACTTCCTGTACCAGCGTGCGCTCTTCGAATTCGCCGACCGGCGGCCCGCGGCGGCGCTGGCCGATGCGCGCGCTGCGTTGCGCCTGCAGCCGGACAACGCCGAGTTCCGCGCGCTTGCCGTGTGGTCGCTGATCGCGCTGCGCGACGCGCCGGCGCTGCGCGCGACCTTGCGCGCGTGGGCGGGCGCTGCGGCCGACGAAGGCGAGTTGTGGGCGCCGTTTGCCGCCGGCTGGCTCGCCTTGCAGGAGCCGACGCAGGCGCTGCGTTATCTGCGGCTGAAGGTCAAGAGCTCGAACGATCCCCTGTGGTGGCTCGCCTACGCCGATGCGCTCGATCGGATGGGCGCGGCCGACGCCGCGTGGCGCGTGCGGCGGCACGCGTGGCTCGAGCTGCCGCGCGCGGCGCGCGCGGCCGACGACGAGCGCCTGCGCGAGATCGAAACGCGCCGCGTCGCGCTGGCCACGGCCTTCGCGCCGTCCGACGCCGCGCGCGCGCGAATGTTTGCGCTTCTAAAGCAGCGCCGCGGCGCCGGCGGCATGGATGCCGCCGCGCGTGAAGCCGCGCTCGGCTACTGGATCGGACGCGGCGCGGCGGAGGTGGCCGAGGCGTGGCTGCTCGCGACCTACGCGAACGCGCTCGAGCGCCCCGCGTGGGCGCGGCTTTCGGTGGCACTCGCCAACGACGACCGCGCCGAGCTGCAGACGCTGCTCGACACGCTCGCCGACTGGCTGCCCGCGGCTGACCGGATCGAAGCCGCGCAGCGCACGGGCGACACGGCGCTTGCGCAGACGCTGGCTTTCGATCGGCTGGCGCTTGCGCCCGCGAACGACGACCTGCACCAGCGCCTGGTCGCATCGACGACGACAGTGCCGCCGTATGCGGGCTTCGGCGGCAACGCGTTCCGCCAGCGCCCGCTGCGCGAGCGCGCGTGGGTCGTCGACGGCGCCGCCAACGTTTCGCCGCGGGTTCAGCTCGGTGTCGCGGTGCGCGAGGTCGCGCGCGAATCGACCGACGCCGCGCAGCTTGTCGGCGTGCCCGCGACCGAGCGGCTGCAGTCGCTGTCGGCGCGCTACGAGATTGATGGCAACGGCGAGCTGCGCGTTGAGCTCGGCGCGCGCGACGGCTTCGGAACGGCGATCGGCTTGGCGCTGCAGGGCAGCCGCGATGTCGCGCCGCGGCTGCGGCTCGGCCTGCGCTTGGCTCTCGACGATCCTGCGACGGACAACGCGCTGCTGCGCATCGGCGGCCGCCGCGACACGCTCGGCGCGACCGCGTACGCGCGCCCGTCGCAGCGCGAGTTCGCCGCCGCGAGCTTCGAGACGAATCGCTATGCGGCGCTGGACGGCGGCGCGGTCGGGCGCGGGCGCATCGCGCGCGTCGAGTTCGGGCATTTCGTGCGCACCGAATACCCGGATCTCACGCTGCGCGCGACCGCGGCCGATCTGCGTTATTCGCCGCAGGCCGGGCTCGACGCGCGGCTCGCCACACTGCTGCCGCCCGCGGTGCGCGCGGGCGCGACCAACGCGGCGCTGCTGCCGACATCGACCACGCAGTTCGGCGTCGGCATCGCGCTCGGCGACGGCGCTCGCGGCGGCTACACGCGCGCGTGGCGGCCGTGGGCGGCGGCCGCGCTGCTGCGGGACCGCGCAAGCGGCGCCAACACCGAGTGGCAGCTCGGCATCGGCGGCAGCGTCTTCGGCGCGGATCGCCTCGAATTCGCCGCCGCCGGCGGCTCGACGCGCGGCGCGAATGCCGCGCCCTACCGGCAGTTCAACGTGCGTTACCGATGGCTGTTCTGACGACAGTCTTTTCGAACGGGTCGTGTTATCCAGGGAGATGGCGATGAACGAATCGAACCGACGAAGGGAGTTCGCGATGGCCGGCATCAGGATGCTTCTGTTCGCGGGCGCGGCTGCGGCGCTCGCGGCGTGCAGCACGATCGACGTGGCACCGCGCGCCGAGCTGGATCGCGCCGCGCGCTGGGCGGTGCTGCCGCTTGCCAACCACACCGAAACGCCGCAGGCGGGCGCACGCGCGGCGGCGATCGTCGAAGGCGTGCTGCGCACGCGCGCCATCGGCGACCTCGTCCGCGCGCCGGGCAATCTGGGCGCCGAGACGCTGTTCGAGCCGCAGGACGCGCAGGCGGTGGACAAGGCGCTCGCGTGGGCGCGCGGCGCCGGCATCCGCTACGCGGTGACCGGCAGCGTCTCCGAATGGCGCTACAAGGTCGGCGTCGACGGCGAACCCGCGGTGGGTCTGACGCTGCAGGTGATCGAGGTCGCCAGCGGGAAGGTCGTGTGGACGGCCACCGGCGGGCGCAGCGGCTTCAGCCGCGAGGCGCTCGCCGCGGTCGCGCAGAAGCTCGTGCGCGACCTCACCCAGCCGCTCGCGAGGTAGCCCGCGCGATGCGAAGTTCCTCCGCGATCCGGCTCAAACAGTCGGCGGCCGAGCGCGCCGCGCGGCGGCTGCTGCCGCGCACGGTCACGCTGTGGAAGCCGAGCGCCGACTGGCGGATCGCGCTCGGCGAGGCGCTTCTCTTCATGGGCGCGTCGCTTGCCGTGAGCTGGCTGCTGAACCGGCAGGACCCGTTCTGGATCGACGGCGGTTTCCCGTGGTTGTGGCTGGCGGCGGCGATCCTGGCGCTGCGCTACGGTTCGGTGATCGGCGTGTTTTCGATGGCGTTCGCGCTCGCCGGGTGGTTTCTGCTGCAGACCTGGGGCGGGCTCGCCGGCGAGTTTCCGCGCGCAAGCTTCCTGGGCGGATTGATCCTCGCGCTGATCGCCGGCGAGTTCTCCGACGTGTGGAACGCGAGGCTGAACCAAGCGCAGGCGGTCAACGCCTACATCGACGAGCGGCTTCACGCGCTGACCCACAACCACTATCTGCTGTCGGTGTCGCACGAGCGGCTCGAGCAGGAGCTGATTGCACGCCCTTTCACGCTGCGCGAGATGTTCGCCGCGATCCGCGCGCGCGTGCTGCGCGAGAACGTACGCGACGAGGCGCTGCCGGCCGCCGATTGGCTGGTGCAGCTTCTCGCGCAGACCTGCCGGCTGGAGTGTGCCGCGCTGTTCGCGATCGACGGCGCGCAGTTGCGGCCGCAGGCGGTGGCGGCCATTGGCGACTTCGGGCCGCTCGACGAATCCGACCCGATGCTCGCCGCCGCGCTCGAAAGCGGGCAGTTGATGCACGTGCAGAGCGAGCCCTTCGTCGAGGACGACCGGCCGAGCCGGTACGTGATCTGCGCACCCGCGGTGACCAGCAGCGGGCGGCTGCTCGGCGTGCTCGTCGCGCAACGGATGCCGTTCACCGCGCTGACGCTCGAGACGCTGCAGCTTCTCACGGTGCTGCTCGCGTACTACGCCGACAGCATCGACCATGCGGACGCGACGCGGCCGGTGCTCGCCGCGTATCCGCGCTGTCCGGGCGATTTCGCGCTCGAACTGGTGCGCGTGCAGCGGCTGCTCGCGACGGCGGCGATCCGCTCGTCGCTCGCCGCCTTTGTCGCGCGCGACGCGCAGGTCGCCTCCGAATGGTTCCCGCGCATCGACCGGCTGCGCAGGACGATCGACGTGGGTTGGTCGCACACGGACGGCGAGTCGCGCGTGATGCTGGTGCTGCTGCCGCTGACCGCGCAGTCGGGGCTCTCCGGCTATCTCGAGCGGATCGGCCGCACGCTGCGCGAGCAGTACGGCGCGGACCTCGAGTCCGCGGGACTCGCGGTGCACACGGCCGAGGTCGGCGAGGCGCCGCTGACGGAACAGCTCGCCGCCTTCCTGGAGCGTTGCCGTGCTTAAGCTCTGGATTTCGGCGCTCGCCGCGGAGTCGACCGCGCTGCTGCTCGCGGCGCGCGGCGAGGCGGCGCTCGACACCCTGATCGCCTTCCTCGCCCTGCACGCGGCGGCGAGCGCGCTGATCGCCGTGGCGATCGGACTGATTTTCCCGCCGGCGTATCGCCGTCCGCGGCGCTGGGTCTGGGCCACGCTGTTCGGGCTGAACTTTTTCGTGCCGGTGATCGGACTCTTTGTGAGCTTCGTCGGCGTGATCGCCGGCACGCTGTTTCCGCAGCTTCTGAAGCCGAAGGTCTTCAATCGCGTGGCCGCACCCGAGTTCACCGCCACGCGCGACTACGACCTGACGCGGTTGCGCGGCGGCGCGGTGCGTGCGCGACTGCGCGAACAGTCGGTACCGTCGAAAGCGCGCGTCGAGGCGCTGCTGGCGATCGGCTCGGCCGCCACACCGGCCAGCGGTGCGGTGCTGCGCGAGATGCTGGCCGATCCCGCCGACGACATGCGGTTGCTCGCCTACGGGCTGCTCGACCGCCGCGAAAAGTCGATCTCCGAGCAACTCGTCCGCGAGCGCAGCGTGCTGGCCGCCGCCGAGGACATCGGCGACCGCGACACCGCACGACGGGTCCATCACCGGATCGGACAGCTCTACTGGGAACTCGTCTACCAGGACCTCGTACAGGGCGACATGCAGCGCTACGCGCTCGAGCAGGCGCTGATCCACACCGAGCAGGCGCTCGACGGCACCGCAGCCGACGGCGCGCGCTGGTTGCTGATCGGGCGCATCCGCCTGAAACGCGGCGAGCTGCGCGAAGCCCGCACCGCGCTCGCCGCGGCGCTCGAACACGGCATGCCGCGCCGCAATGTGCTCCCTTACCTGGCGGAGGTGCGCTTTCTGGAACGCCGCTATGCGGACGTGCGCAAGCTGATGTACGAGCTGGGCGCACAGCCGGCGTCCGAGCAGCTCAGCGCCCTGCAGCAGTTCTGGGCGGCGTGACCGGCGCCGAGTCGATCGTATGAGCGACGCAAGCAGACAGGACTTCCCGACCGCGTCGAACGTCGACGTGCTGCTGCTGCTGGAAGGCACGTTTCCGTACGTCGCCGGCGGCGTGTCGAGCTGGGTCAACCAGATCATCCGCGGCTTTCCGCAGTTGCGCTTCGGCGCGATCTTCCTCGGCAGCCGCCGCAGCGACTACGGCGAACTGAAGTACGCGCTGCCGGACAACCTGGTCCACCTCGAGTGCCACTACCTGCACGAGCACGCGGTCGAGGACTACCAGCCGGCGGCGACCGACGGCGACGCCGAGGCTTTTGCGCGGGTGAGGTCGCTGCACGAGCGTTTTCGCGAAGCGCGCGCGGCGCGCGGCGACGCCGTGTCGGCGGGACGGGCGATCGAACGCGAGTTCGCCGCGCTGCTGCCGCAGATGCGCGCAGGCGGCGCGCTCGACGAACGCGCGTTCCTGCACAGCCGCGCATCGTGGCGGATCATCGTCGACGACTACCGCGCGCGCTGCACCGATCCGTCGTTCGTCGACTACTTCTGGACGGTGCGCATCATGCACTCGCCGATCTGGCGGCTGCTCGCGATCGCCGATGCCGCGCCGCGCGCGCGCGTGCTGCACACGATCTCCACCGGCTACGCGGGCTTTCTCGGCGCGCTGCTGCGGCACGCGCAGGGCGCACCGCTGCTGCTGTCCGAACACGGCATCTACACGAAGGAACGCAAGATCGATCTGTTCCAGAGCACCTGGATCCGCGACAACCGCGGCGTGTTCGAGCGCCGGGGCGGCGAAGTCGCGTACTTCAAGGACTTGTGGATCCGTTTCTTCGAGGCGCTCGGCCGAAGCTGCTACGCGGCGTCGCACCGCATCGTCGCGCTGTACGAGGCAAACCGCCAGCGCCAGATCGCCGACGGCGCGCCCGCCGAGCGCACCTTGTGCATCCCTAACGGCATCGACCTGGAGCGCTTCGCAAGACTGCGCGGCGAGCGCCCCGCCGAGCCGCCGCCCGTGCTGTGCCTGATCGGCCGCGTCGTTCCGATCAAGGACGTGAAGACCTTCATCCGTGCGATGCGCAGCGTGATCGAGCACATTCCCGACGCGCAGGCGTGGATCGCCGGCCCGGAAGACGAGGACCCCGAATACGCGCACGAGTGCCGGCTCGTCGTCGAAAGCCTGCAACTTGCGGCGCATGTGAAGTTCCTCGGGTTCCAGAAAGTGCCCGAGCTGCTGCCAAAGATCGGGCTCGTCGTGTTGAGCTCGATCAGCGAAGCATTGCCGCTGGTGCTGCTCGAAGGCTTCGCGGCCGGGGTGCCCTGCGTGGCGACCGACGTGGGTTCGTGCCGCCAGCTCGTCTACGGCCACGGGCCGGAGGACGAAGCGCTCGGTGCGGCCGGCGAGGTCGTGCGGATCGCCGATCCGCAGGCGCTCGCGGACGCGGCCGTGCGACTGCTCGCCGATCCGCATCGCTGGCATCAGGCCGCTGCGGCAGGCATCGCACGCGTGGAGCGCTACTACACGCAGGCGCGGATGTTCGGTGCATACCAAGCGCTTTATCAGGAGGCGATGGGAACGATGAGCGAGAACCCCTCACCCCAGCCCTCTCCCCGCATCCGGGGAGAGGGAGTCACAACCGCGTCGCCCCCGACAGGGGGACAGGGGTGCCCCATGCACGCGAAGCTGCCGGTCCCCGCGCTGGCCAAGGACTGACACGAGCGTCGCATGGCCGGCATCGGATTCGAACTGCGCCGCATCCTCAAGCGCGGCACGCTGCTCAGCCTGCTCGGCGCGTACGGCTATGCGGGGGTGATCGGCTCGGGGCCGTGGGTGCTGTCGATCGTCGGCATCCTCGCGGTCGGTCTGCTGACGGTCTCGACCGTGATCCCCAAGTTCGCGGTCACGCAGTTCCAGGTCTCGGTGACCTATCTGATCGCGCTGTCGCTGATCCTCACCGGCCCGTTCCAGCTCTCGTACACGCGCTTCGTCGCCGACCGCCTGTTCGAGAAGCGCAACGACCTCGTGCTGCCGAACTTCAACGCGGTCGCGCTCACGGTCACGTGGACGTCGGGGCTGGCGGGATTGGCCGCGGCGATTTTCCTGTTCGACGGAGAGTCGCTCGCTTACCGGCTGCTGATGGTCGCGGGGCTGGTGCTGATGTCGAACATCTGGATCGCGACCGTGCTGCTGTCGGGGCTGAAGCAGCACAAGGCGATCGTCGCGTTGTACGGCCTCGGCTACGGCATCTCGGTGGCCGCTGCGATCGCGCTGCGCGGCTTCGGGCTGGCGGGATTGCTCGGCGGCTTCGTGCTCGGGCAGGCTGTGCTGCTGATGGGCATGCTGGGGCTGGTGATCCGCGAGTTCCCGTCCGACCGCTTCATGTCGTTCGAGTTCTTCCGCCGCGAGCTGCACTTCAAGAGCCTGATGTGGGCCGGGCTCGCGTACAACCTCGCGATCTGGATCGACAAGTTCATGTTCTGGTACTGGCCGCCGACCGGCCAGAACGTCGTCGGGCCGCTGAACGCGTCGCTGATCTACGACCTGCCGATCTTCCTTGCGTACCTGTCGATCATCCCCGGCATGGCGGTGTTCCTGCTGCGGCTGGAGACCGACTTCGTCGACTACTACGACGCCTACTACGACGCGGTCCGCAGCGGCGGCTCGCTCGCGTTGATCGAGCGCTACCGCAACGGCATGGTCGAGTCCGCGCGCATCGGCATCTTCGAGATCGTCAAGATCCAGACGATCGCCGCGCTGCTCGTGATCGTCGCCGGCAGCGGGCTGCTGCGCGCGCTCGGCATCTCGGAGCTGTACGAGACGCTGCTGCACGTGATGGTGATCGGCGCCGGCATGCAGGTCGTGCTGCTCGGCATCCTCAACATCTTCTTCTACCTCGACCGGCGGCGCATCGCGCTTGCGCTGGTCGCCGGGTTCCTGGGGCTGAACACGCTGTTCACCGGGATCACGCTCGCGCTCGGCCCGGCATGGTTCGGCTACGGCTACGCCGGCGCGCTGCTCGTCGTCTGTGTCGCGGGTCTGATCGTGATGGACCGCGTGTTCGAGCAGCTCGAGTACCACACCTTCATGCTGCAGCGGAACGCGTAGCCCGGAAGGCGGCCGATAGAATGCCCGGCGCTTTCCCGTTTTCGACACCATGACCCTTGCCGTCGTTCGCAGCCGCGGCCTGTCCGGCATGTTTGCGCCGGAGGTCACCGTCGAGGTTCATCTCGCCAACGGGCTGCCATCGTTCACGCTGGTCGGGCTGCCGGATACCGAGGTCAAGGAGTCGCGCGAGCGCGTGCGCGCGGCGATCCAGAACTGCAAGTTCGAGTTCCCGATGCGGCGGATCACGGTCAACCTCGCGCCGGCGGATCTGCCGAAGGAGTCGGGCCGCTTCGACCTGCCGATCGCGCTCGGCATCCTCGCCGCGAGCGGGCAGTTGACGCCGCGCGTGCTCGACCGCTACGAGTTCGTCGGCGAACTGTCGCTGACCGGCGAACTGCGGCCGGTGCGCGGAACGCTCGCGATGACCTACGCGGTGTCGAAGGTGCCGCACGCGCAGACGCCGCGCGGTTTCATCGTGCCGCTGGAAAACGCCGACGAAGCCGCGCTGGTCGCGGGGATCGCGATTTATCCGGCCAGGGATCTGCTGCAGGTCGTCGCGCATCTCGAAGCGGAAGCCGGCAATGCGCAGGCGCGGCGCATCGAGGCGCACCGCGCGGCCGTGCGGCTGACGCCGCCGGCGTATCCGGACTTCTTCGACGTGAAGGGCCAGAAGCCCGCCAAGCGCGCGTTCGAGATCGCCGCCGCCGGCGGGCACAGCGTGCTGATGGTCGGCCCTCCGGGCACCGGCAAGACGATGCTCGCGCAGCGCTTCCCCGGCATCCTGCCGCCGATGACGACCGACGAGGCGCTCGAATCGGCCGCGGTGCTTTCGCTGGTCGGCCAGTTCGCCACGCAACGCTGGGCGATGCGGATGTTCCGCTCGCCACACCACACGGCAAGCGCGGTGTCGCTCGTCGGCGGCGGCAGCCATCCGATGCCGGGCGAGATTTCGCTCGCGCACCACGGCGTGCTGTTCCTCGACGAGCTTCCCGAGTTCGACCGCCGCGTGCTCGAAGTGATGCGCGAGCCGCTGGAGAGCGGGCGCATCACGATCTCGCGCGCGGCGCGGCAGGTCGACTTTCCCGCGAAGTTCCAGTTGATCGCCGCGATGAACCCCTGCCCCTGCGGGTACTACGGCCACAAGACGATCGCGTGCCGCTGCACGCCCGACATGATCGCGCGCTACCAGGATCGCATCAGCGGCCCGCTGCTCGACCGCATCGACATGCGCGTCGAAGTGTCGTCGCTGACCGAAGACGAACTGGTCGAGATGCCCGACGGCGAACCGACGCGTTACATCGCCGAGCGCGTGGCGCGCGCGTACGACCGCGCACTCGAGCGCCAGGGCAAGCCGAACGACGCGCTGACCGCGGCCGAGATCGAACGCGTGTGCAAGCCCGAGGGCGCCGTCAAGCAGTTGCTGCACGCCGCGAGCGTGCGGCTCGGCTGGTCGGCACGCGCCTACCACCGCGTGCTGAAGGTATCGCGCACGATCGCGGATCTGGAGGGCGTCGATCAGCTCGCGACCGCGCACGTCGCCGAAGCGATTCAGTATCGAAGGTCGTTGCGGGAGACGTAGGTCCTGGTCGAGCGGGTGGCTGCGGCGTCGCCGAGTCGGCACCGCTGAAATCCCCCCTGCCCCCCTTTACGAAAGGGGGGTGTGCGGCGAACCCGCTCGATGCGTTCCGCCCCTTTGGCAAAGGGGGGGCGAGGGGGGATTTTCGATTGCGCCACCTCGGTGTGGCGGCTACTTCCTCTGCCCGTCGTGCTTCTGCCGATAGATGCGCTTGCTCTGAACGTTCTGGCGATGCTGGATCGCGGCTTGTTCGCGCGGACCGACATGCCCGTCGGCGCCTGCGCGTGCCTCGGTGCGGCCGACGCGCGCCTGTCCGGCTTCGAGCCGCGCGGCCTCGCGGTTCGTCAGCTCGCCCGAGGCCATGCCTTGCCGGATGCGCTTTTCCTGGGCGATGTTGCGCGCGACGTCGGCCTGCATGCGGCGCGACGAGGCAGAGTTCGGATCGCCGGTTTGCGCGTCGTGCTTCTCGCGCGCGATGTCGGTGCTCGCCTTGTTCTGCGCGGCGTTGATGCGCGCGCGCTCGGCCGCGGTGAGTTGGCCGTCGCGCAGCGCGCTCGATTCCATCCGGTCGATGCGCGCCTGCCCGGCCTGCAGCCGTGCGGCCTCGCGCGTGGTCAGCGCCCCGGACTGCAGCCCCTGTTCGATGCGCTTTTCCTGGTTGATGTCGCGTTGCGTGTAGCCGGGTGCGGCGGTCTGCGCAACGGCGGGTAACGCCGCGGCGGCGATCAGCGCGGCAAGCGTCTGGCGTTTCATCTCGACTCCTTGTCTCGTTTCACGGGACGACCCCGTGCGCACGTTAACGGCGAGGGCACCGCCGAGTCGACCGAAATGCCGGTAAAAAAGTGCAACCGCGGTAAGCGGCGGTTGATGCGGATGCGATGTCGCCGCCTTCAGGCGGGTGTTGCAGCCGCGAGCGGATTCGGCTGCGTCGCACGCGTCGACGCAGACGCGCCGAGTTCGCGGTCGAGGCGTTCAGCCGTCGCATGGCCCGACTTGATGCAGTCGCCGATCGACACGCCGCCGCGCCAGTTGGCGCAGAAGTACAGGCCCGGGGCGCGCGCCTCGGCACGCTCGACGGCGGCGATGCGCTCGCGATGGCCGAGCGTGTACTGCGGGATCGCCTGCGGCCAGCGCGTCACCACGCTCCACAGCGGCACTGCAGCTCCGAGGTACCGCGCAAGCGCCTGCTGCACGCCGGCGGCGATCTCGTCTTCCGAAGCCTGCGCCAACTCCGGATTGCGCTGGCCACCGACGAAGGTCGTCAGCAGCACCGTGCCCTCCGGCGCGCGGTTCGCGAACATCGTGCTGGAGAACAGCGACCCGAGCACGGGCGGCGTCTCCTTTTTCGGTGCGAGGAAGCCGAAGCCGTCGAGCGGATGCGCGACGTCGCTGCGTCGGTACGCGGCTGCGACGACCGCCACCGGCGGATAGACGATCGCATCGAGCGCCCGCGCGGCGTCGGCGTCGAGCGGCTTGACGATCCGCGCGGCCGCGTAGGCGGGCACGGCGAGCACTACCGCGCGCGCGCGCCGTTCGAAGCATTGCTTCGCACCCGCGCCGCCGCGCTCGCATTCGAGTGCAAAGCCGTCGGCCTCGCGCCGCACGGCCACGGCGCGCACGCCGCATTCGACGGGCAACGCGCGCGCGAGCGCGTCCGTCAGCGTCTGCATGCCGTCGCGGAAGGAAAAACTGACGGCCATGTTCTTGGCCTTCTCGGCGCTGCGCTTGCGCTGGCGCGCACCGAGGATCTGCCCCCGGATCAGGCTGCCGTATTTCTGCTCGAGCGCGAACAGCCGCGGAAACGCCGCCGGTACGCTGAGCGTCTCCGGATCGCCCGCGTAGATGCCGGCGACGAACGGCTCGATCGCATAGTCGAGGAACTCGGTGCCGAGCCGGCGGCGGACGAATTCGGCGACCGTCTCCTCCGCGTCGGGCGACGCCGGCGCGACGAATGGCTCGCGCAGCAACGCGAGCTTGGCGCGCCAGGAAAAAAGCGGCGTGCGGAGGAACGCGCCGGGCGAAGCGGGCATCGCCACGAGCGCGCCGCCGCGCAGGATGTAGCGCTTGGCCGCCGCCGCGCTCGCATCCAGCCGCTCGCCTTTGATCCCCGCGGCGCCGAGCAACTCGTCGATCAGCGGCGTCGTGTCGAGCCCGCTGTTCGGACCCAGCTCGTACAACGCGCCCTCGCGCCGGCGCGATCCGATCATGCCGCCCGGCCGCTCCGCCGCTTCGAACACGGCGACCTGCCGGCCGCACCGCGCCAGGCGAAATGCCGTCGTCAGTCCGGACAATCCGGCGCCGACGACGATCACGTCGGCATCGATGCGCGTCATCGCTTCGCTCCGTTTCGCATCCGGTCCAGGCGCCATCAGACCGCATCGGACGCCGCGCCAATCTGCCTTCGGTCAAAAGACGCGGTCGTCGGCCGCGCGCGCGGCTTGCGTCGGGTCAACGCCATGCGCGCGATGCCCGCGGATCGCGTCGCGCGCGTCGCGTGTCCGTCAGGACCGCGGCAGCGCAAACCGCGCGCGCCCTTCGGCGCGCTCGATCGCGGCGGCGAGCTGCGCGTGTTCGGGCGTTCCGGCCGCAAGCTGCGCGAGCAGCCGCCGCCAGTAGCCGGCCGCCGCGCGGAAGTCGCGCGCCTCGTACGCGGCGCTGCCCGCCATCTCGAGCGCGCGCGGATGCGCGGCGTCGAGCGCGAGCGCGCGGTCGATCAGCTCGCGCGGGCGGCCGGCGAGCGATCCGCCCTGCGCCATGCCGAGCGCATCGGCGTATTCGCACCACACGCCGGGATCGGCGGCGACCTTCGGCGAGACTTCGATCGCTCGCGCGTACGCGTCGGCGGCCGGCGCGAAGAGGTCCGCCTGCATACGCAGCCGCGCGAGCATCACCCACGCGCGCGCGTCCTTCGGCGAGCGCGCCACGTGCGCTTCCAGTTCGGCGAGCGTGGCCGCACCGCGCGGCGCGGCCGAATCGTCCGCCGCGGTCGCGACGGTGCGCGCGGCGAACTGCGGGCTGCCGAGCCACAGGTAGATGACGAACGCGGCCAGCGGCAGCGCCGCCAGCACGGCGGGCGTCCAACCGCGCGCCGCGCGACCGCGCGGCTGCGCCGCCGATGCGGCAATGTCGCCAAGCAGGCGGCGCTGCAGATCCTCGCGCGCGTCGCCAAACTCGGCCTCGCCGAGCCGTCCCAGCGCGCGCTCGTGCTCGAGCTCCTCGAACTGCCGGCGCAGCACCGCGGCGTTGACTTCGGCGCGCGTGGCGCGTTCGTCGTGCGGGCGCGAGCGGAGCCCGGCGAGCACGAACAGCAGCGCGACGAGCGTCATGCCGACGGCGATCGCGACGAACGCAGCCATGGCTCAGTCCGACACCGCGGAAAAGAGGCGGGGCGAAGCCCCGCCTGATCGACCGGAAACGCGCGTTCGCGCGCGTATCACTTCTTCTCGGGTGCCGCCGCAGCCGCGCCCTTGCGCTTGGCGGCCATCGCGTCGTCGAGGATCTTGATGCCCTCCTGCGACGCCGTCACCGACTTCGCGAGCGACGTGGTCGCGGCCTCCGGATTGTGGAAGGCGTGCCCGTTGGAGGCGGTCCACCATTCCCAATGCTGGTGCGCGACGGTGTGCTTGTCGCGCGCCTGATTCAGCACGTCCTCGGCGACGCCCAGGTTCTTCGCTTCCTCGAATTTGTCCACGAGCCGCGTCAGCCAGAACTCGGCCTTGCGCGTCTTGCCCTGCACGCGCGCGTGCAGCGACTCCATCACGTACCTGGCCTGCTTCTCGCTCCACTTGGAGTGACAGGTCAGGCAGGTCTCCTTGATGTAGTGCTTCGGGCTGGTCTGCCAGTGCAGCGTGTAGCGCTTGCCGGTCTTCTGGTCCTTGACCTTCGGCATGTGGCACTGGTGGCACTCGACGCCCGCCAACTGGTGCTTCGAGCCGTAGTAGTTCTCGACGTCTGGGTGCTGGCTCTTGATCAGCGCGGCACCCGTGATCGCGTGGCGGAAGTCGCGGAAGTTGATCTTCGTGTAGTACGCCAGCGTGTCGTCGACGCTCTTGAACGGGAAGAGGTTGGTGCGGCGGTCGTCCATGCCGATCGGCTTGCCGGTGGTCGGATCAAAGCCGGGGTTGCAGTTGTATTCGACGTGGCACTGGCCGCATTGCAGCTTGGTGTCGTAACGGTCGAGCTTGGCGAGCTTGCGCGTGTGACCGCGCACGCCGAGGTCGACCACCTCGATTTTCGCGGCGCGCGCGTCCTTGTGGAACAGCGTGTCCTTCTCGGGCCGCGTCAGTGCGTCGATCAGTCCGTCGCGGATCACCCGCGGCTTGGCCGAATGCGGGTCATGGCAGAAGAAGCAGTTCAGCGCGTGGTTGACCTCCTTGACCAGCTCGACCACCTTCGAGGTGCGGCTCCATTTGGCGGTCGGCACCGGATCGCCCAGGTACGCCCAGTCGAGGATCAGATCGGCCGACTTGCACGACCAGCACACCGGATTGGCGGCGGCGGCGGTGCCCGGCTTGAAGACCTTCTGGTCGGTGTTGTCGGGGTAGTTGTCCTTGATGACGTCCCACACCTTAAAGTTGCCCTGCTTCGTCAGGTACTGCCAACCGTCTTTGGCCTCGAACCGACCGCCGAAAGCGCGATCGACGACGAACTGGTCGAGCACCATGAACATGTGCGAGCGCGCCTCGTTGTGCTCGCGCGTGAAGCCGTGCGGCGCCATCAGCTTGTCCCACGAAGGATTCGGCGAAGGCCCGGTCGCGAGCGACTTCTCCTTGCGCGCGGGCTTCTCGTAGTTCATCGTGAACTGGCTGTCGAACTGCAGCTTGTGGCACGCGCCGCAGGCGGCCGGATCCATGTTGGTGACCGGCCGCGCCTTGACGTCGGCCAGATGCTTGTCGAGCCCGCTGTGGCAGGCGCTGCAGGCCACCCCCCGATGCTTGCCTTCGTCGTGGAAAGCCTTGATCGGCGCGTGACAGGTGAGGCACGGCCCTTTGTCGAAGCCCGCCTTTTTCGCCTCGGCGCTTTTCGCCTGCGCCAGCACGGGTTCGGCGGCGAAGCTCACGAAAACCAGCGCAGCGATGGCAGTCGCGGTGCGCAGAAGCAGTTCGGTCAAACGGGACAGTTTCATGCCCCTCCTCCATCGGTCGTTGTTCGCGGTGATGACCGTCGCGCGGCTCGCGCGACGACAGCCAATTTCCTGCAATCGGGATGCCGCCGCTTGACTCAAGTCAACGGCGATCGACTCCCGTTTGCCTCTTTGGAGGTAGGGCTCGAGTCGACCCGCGGGTTCTCTCCCGGGTCGTTACATGGACCGTTACGGCACGACGTTGTCGATCGTCACCGAGACGCCGCGCGCGCCGACCTTGACGGGCTTCGACAGCCCTTCGAGGTCGCCGCTGCGCGGATTGGCCGCGCCCGACTTGGATACGCGTGCGCCGACGACGACTTCCGCGAAGCCCGACAGCTTGAAGTTCGGCGACATCGCCATCGCGTCGTCGAGCACGAAATTCACCGGCAAATCCTTGACCTGCACCTTCACGATCGCCAGCGGCATGCGCGGGCCTTCGGCCGCGCGTGCGAAGATGTAAACGACGTCATCGGGCTGCACCTTCGCTTTCAGCGCGGGCGCGAGATCCACCGTGCCCGCCACGCTGCCCGCGGCCGGCGTGGCCGACGGCGACTTCGCGGCCGGCTGCGGCGCGGCGGCCACGGGCGCCGGCTTCAGGCCGCCCAACTCGCGCGCCTCATTGATGCTGTTGGCGATCGACTTGGCGATCTCCGACTCCGCCGGCACGGCGTTGCGCAGGCGTTCCCAGTATTCGACCGCCGTCTTGTAGTCCTTGCGGTCGAATGCTTCGGTGCCCGCCATCGCGAGCGCCTTCCACTGGTTCGGATCGAGCGCGAGCGCCCTTTTCACCAGCGCGAGCGGTTCGCCCGCGATCCTGCGGCCGCGCGCCATCGCGAGTGCGTCGGCGTAGTCGGCGAGCACGTTGGCGTCGTCGGGCACGAGCTTGATGAGCTGCTCGTACGCCTGCACCGCTTCCGGGAAACGCCGCAAAACGTAGTAGGTGCGCGCGAGCGTGAGCCAACCGTTGGCGTTGTCGGGCTCCTGTTTGAGCCGCTCGGCGAGCTTCTCGGCGATCTTCTCGACATCGCCCGGCGCCATCTGGTGCGGCGAGCCTTCGCCCATCGCCTGCTGCAGCGCCGGGTCGAACGCCGCGAGATCGCCGCGCTGCCAGTAGATCAGCGCCGCGGCGACCGGCACGACGAGCGCGAGCGCGAGCGCGGTCGCGCGGCCGCTGCGGGGCGGCACGGCCGGCGCTGCAGCGCTTTCCGCAGCGACTTCGTCGAGTACGCGTCGCTCCAGTTCCGCCTTGGTTTCCGCGTACTGCTCGGCCGACACCGCGCCGCGCGCGCGCTCGGCCTCAAGTTCGGCAAGCTGGTCCTTGAGGATGCCGAGGTTGGCGGCCGCACGCTCGACCTGCAGCGTTCCGCGGTCGCGCCGCAACAGCGGCGGCAGCAGCCACGCAAGCGCGACGGCGATCAGGATCGCCGCGATGAGAAGAAAAGCGGTCACTCGATCTCGATCCGATGCGTGTTCTGTCCGCCCGGCGCGCCCACGCCCGGGCAGCGCTGTCTATCCCTTGGGGTGCGCGTTTCCTGCGCCCTTGCCGCCGCCGGCGCCGAGCAACTGCTCGGCGCGCGCGCGCTCCTCGGGTGTGAGCGGTGCCTCGACGACGGCGTCGCGCCGGGCGCGCACGACGCGTACCAGCACGAACAGGCCGATCGCCAGCAGCACGGCCGGCCCGGTCCACAACAGCGCGGTCGTCGCCTTGAACGGCGGCCGGTACAGCACGAAGTCGCCGTAGCGCGAGGTCATGAAGTCGATGATCTCGGCGTCCGAGCGGCCGGCGGCGATCTGCTCGCGCACCTGGCGGCGCAGGTCGACCGCCAGCTCCGCGTTCGATTCGGCGATCGACTGGTTCTGACACACGAGGCAGCGCAGCTTGGAGGCGAGATCGTGCTCGCGTTTGGACGCGACCGGATCGTTTTCGGTCGGCACCGCGGTGTTGGCGAACGCGGCACCGCAAGCGAGCGCGAACGACCACGCGAGCAAGGCGGCGAATCGTTTCATGATTTCTGCTGCAGTTCGCGAACGAGCGGCAGGATTTTCTTTTCGAGCGCTTCCGCCGTGATCGGGCCGATGTGTTTGTGTCGGATCACGCCCTGCTTGTCGATGACGAAGGTCTCGGGCACGCCGTAGACGCCGAAGTCGATGCCGAGCCGGCCGTCGCGGTCGACGACGTTCACCAGATAAGGATCGCCCAGCTCGGCGAGCCAGCGCCGTGCGGCCTCGGGCTGGTCCTTGTAGTTCATGCCGACGATCGGCACGAGTTTCTTGGCCGCGACCTCGTTCCACAGCGGGTGCTCCTGCCGGCACGGCGTGCACCACGAGGCCCAGACGTTGAAGATCCACACCTGCCCGGCCATGTCCTTGCTGGCGAACAGCGAGTCGGGCGCGGCGAGCTGCGGCCGCTCGAACACCGGCGCCGGCTTGCCGATCAGCGGCGAAGGCACTTCGCGCGGGTTCAGCCACAGCCCGCGCAGCAGGAACGCCGCCAGCACGGCGAACGCGACGAGCGGCAGCAGGAACAGGGCGATTCGTTTCATCGTCGGGCTACACCACCGAGACGCCGTGAGGCCGAGGATACCGAGAACCCCAAAATGTCCTCCGTGGCCGAATCCGACTCCTATGAAGGCCGATGAATTCACCACGGAGGCACAGAGGCACGGAGAAACCCGCAGCTCTTCCCGCTGTCCTCCGTGTCTTGTGGTTGAATCAATCTTCGGACCGCATCACGCCGCCGCGGGCTTGAGTCCCGCGGCGAGTTCGTCGCGGCGCGCCAGCGCGCGGTAGCGGCGGTCGGACATTGCGACGAAGCCTCCGAGCGCCATCAGCACGCACCCGCCCCAGATCCACGTGACGAAAGGCTTGTAGTACACGCGCACGGTCCAGCTTCCGTCGTTGCCGACCGGTTCGCCGAGCGAGACGTAGACGTCGCCGGTGATGCCCGTGCGGATCGACGCCTCGGTCATCGGCATCTGCGACTGCGCGAAGTAGATGCGCTTCTCCGGATGCAGCACGTCGATCGGCCTGTCGTTCTTCAGCAGCGTAACCGTGCCGCGCGCCGCGCTGTAGTTCGGCCCGGCGCGTTCGCCCACGCCGTCGAAGCGGAACGTGTAGCCGTGCACCGCGACGGTGTCGCCCGGCGCCATTTTCACGTCGCGCTCGACCTGGAAGCTGCGCACCGACGTCACGCCGACGATGAACACCGCGATGCCCAGGTGCGCGAGCACCATGCCCCACCAGCCGCGCGGCTGCTGCGCCAGACGTGCAAGCACCGAGCCCTGCTGGTGGCGGATCTGGTAGCGGACGGCTTCGACGGTCGCCAGCGCCACCCAGACCGCGAGCCAGTAACCGAACGCGGACATCGGCGACCACGGCAGCCCGTCTTCCAGCTTGCCGAGGAAGGGCAGCACGAGCCCGAGCACGAGCGACACCATCAACGCCCAGCGCAGCCGCACCCACAGGTCGGGCAGTGGCGCCTGCTTCCAGCGCGCGATCGGCCCCACGCCCATCAGGAACACGAGCGGCGCCATGATCGGCACGAACACCGTGTCGAAATACGGCGGGCCGACGGAGATCTTGCCCAGCCCGAGCGCGTCGAGAAACATCGGATACAGCGTGCCGAGGAGCACCGCGCCGCACGCGACCGCGAGCAGCACGTTGTTGGCGAGCAGCATCGACTCGCGCGATACCGCATCGAACCGCCCGCCCAGTCCCACCTTGGGTGCGCGCAGCGCGAACAGCGCCAGCGACGAGCCGATCACCAGCACGAGGAAGATCAGGATGAACACACCGCGCCGCGGATCGGTCGCGAAGGCGTGCACGCTGGTCAGCACCCCCGAGCGCACGAGAAAGGTGCCGAGCAGCGACAGCGAGAACGCGAAGATCGCCAGCAGCACGGTCCATGCCTTGAAGGTGCCGCGCTTTTCCGTCACCGCCAGCGAATGGATCAGCGCGGTGCCGATCAGCCACGGCATGAGCGAGGCGTTCTCCACCGGATCCCAGAACCACCAGCCGCCCCAGCCCAGCTCGTAGTACGCCCACCACGAACCGAGCGCGATGCCGAGCGTGAGGAAGCACCACGCGACCGTCGTCCACGGCCGCGACCAGCGCGCCCACGCGGCGTCGAGCTTGCCGCCGAGCAGCGCGGCGATCGCGAACGCGAACGCGACCGAAAAGCCCACGTAACCCATGTACAGCAGCGGCGGGTGGAACACCATGCCGGGATCCTGCAGCAGCGGGTTCAGATCGCGGCCTTCCTGCGCGGCGGGGAATAGCCGGTCGAACGGATTCGAGGTCAGCAGCATGAACAGCAGGAAGCCCGCGCCGACGAGTCCCATCACGCCGAGCACGCGCGCGGCCATCTCTTCGGTCAGATGCCGGCTGAACGCGCTGACCGCGACACCCCAGCCCGTCAGCATCAGCACCCACAGCAGCAGCGAACCTTCGTGCGAACCCCAGGACGCGGCGATCTTGTACTGCAGCGGCAGCAGCGTGTTCGAGTTGGTGGCCACGTTCACGACCGTGAAGTCGTCGTTCATGAACGACCACACGAGACACAGCCATGCGGTCAGCACGAAGACGAACTGGCCGCGCGCGGCCGGACGCGCGACCGCCATCCATTCGCGCACGCCCCTGTGCGCGCCGGCAAGCGGCAGCGTCCCCTGCACCAGCGCCAGCAGCAGTGCAAGGATCAACGCGAAGTGTCCGATCTCGGGAATCATCTGTTTCGTCCGATCGTTGGTGCGGCTCCACTGGTGGAGTCGGCGTGGGGAACGCAAAGCCGAGACCCCGTCCTTCTCTGTGTGCTCTGTGTCTCGGTGGTTACATCACAGCCTTCGAAGGTGAATGGGTTCACCACGGAGACACGGAGAACACCGAAAAAAGCGAACCTCAAAGAACTTGTCCTTCGTGTCTCCCGTGTTCGTGAACAACCTGCGCGAGCGTCAATCCGTGCGCACGGTCTTCCGCGCCTTGTGCGCCTGCTCGACCGCATGCGCGGCCTGCGGCGGCATGTAATTTTGGTTCCGGCCGCTCGCGTTCGCTCGCTTGACGTTCGCTTGCTCACGCGAGCCTCCGCCCAAACTCCATGCCGCCCGCATGTCATTGGTTCGCCTGCACGGATCTCTGCGCCTTCTTCGCCTGTTCCAGCGCGCGCCCCGCTTCCGGCGGCATGTAATTTTCGTCGTGCTTGGCGAGGACTTCGGAGGCCTGGAAGACGCCGTCGGGGCCGAGCTTGCCTTGCGCGACGACCCCTTTGCCCTCCCTGAACAGGTCCGGCAGGATGCCTTTGTAGACGACCGGGATCGCGTGCGCGGTGTCGGTGACGCGGAAACTCACCATCACGCCTTCGCGCTTGACGCTGCCCTCCTCGACCAGCCCGCCGATGCGGAAGGGCTTGGCCTGCGGCGCCTTCTGCGCGGCGACGTCCGACGGGGAGAAGAAGAACACCAGGTTCTGCTGGAACGCCGACAGGATCAGCGCGACGGCCACGCCGAGCACGGCCACGCCGCCGACGATCAGTGCGAGTCTCTTGTGACGCGGTTTCACGACGAACTTCCTTTCGCGGTACGCGCGGCGCGCACCGCCTCCTGCATGGCGCGCCGCTTGCGCGCGCGCAACGACCAGATTTCAAGCGCCAGCGCGACCACGGTCACGCCGTACGAACCCCATACGTACCAGGCGTAACCGCCCATGTGGAGAAAGTTCTCGAGGCTGCCCCACTGCATTCGTCATGCTCCTAACGCCGGCGCGCGGCCAGCTCCTGCACCCAGGCAGCGCGTCGTTCGCGCTCGAGCAGGATCGCGCGGACCCGGACCAGCACCGCGGCGATCGCGTACATCCAGAAAGCGAACACCATCAGCAGCATCCCGGTCAGCATGGTCGCTGCCATCGTGGTTCCGCCGGGCTTGATCGACGCGCCCTGGTGCAGCGTGTTCCACCATTGCACCGAGAAATAGATGATCGGTACGTTGACCACGCCGACCAGCGCGAGCACTGCGGCCGCCTTGTCGGCGCGGCGTGGATCGTCGATCGCCGCCTGCAGCGCGATGAAGCCCAAGTACAGGAACAGCAGGATCAGCGTGGAGGTCAGCCGCGCGTCCCACACCCAGTACGCGCCCCAGGTCGGCCGCCCCCACAGCGCGCCGGTCCACAGCGCGATGAACGCCATCAGCGCGCCGGTGGGCGCGATCGCGCTCGCCATCATCGCCGACAGCCGCGTGTTGAACGCGAGGCCCACGCCCGCCCAGAACGCCATCACGACGTAAAGGAACATCGCCATCCACGAAGACGGCACGTGGATGAAGATGATGCGGTAGCTCTCGCCCTGCTGGAAATCGGTCGGCGCGACGAAGAAGCCGACATACAGTCCCGCGACGGTCAGCACGACCGCCAGCGCCGCGAACCACGGCACCATCCGCCCGGCGAGCGGATAGAACACGTGCGGCGCCGCGAAGCGGAACAGGTTGAAGCCGGAGCCGGCAGTGGCGGTGGAAGACATGATCGGAGCGCAGTCTACGGACCGGATCCCGGCAACGCTTGTCTTGCCACAAACCGGCGCCCGCTTTCGTAACCGAGCCTGTGACAATACCTGAATAAGGAGGTTCCCAGAAGCCGCGGGTTAGGCCGAAAGAACGTAGCGGCCAGCCCGGCTCGTTGTCGAGCGAAACGGCGGATTATTCCAAAGCGATCCGCAGCGCCGCCGCGATTGCCCACGGTGCGAGTACGGTCGCGCCGAGGGACATCGCGCCGAGCAGCAGCAGATGGCCCTGCGGCGACAGCCCGCCAGCGGCCGTCTCGACCGCCCCGGCACCAAAGATCAGCACCGGGACGTACAGCGGCAGCACGAGCAGCGTGATCAGCACCCCGCCGCCGCGCAAGCCGAGCGTCAGCGCCGCGCCGACCGCGCCGATCAGCGACAGCGCGGGTGTGCCGAGCGCGAGCGACGCGACCAGGATTGCCGTCGCGCCGGCGTCCAGATCGAACATCACCGCCAGCAGCACCGCCATGCCCGTGATCGGCAGTCCGGTGACCAGCCAGTGCGCGGCGGCCTTGGCCAGCACGATCACCGGCAGGGGTTCCCCCGTGAGCAGCATCTGCTCCAGCGTGCCGTCGGCATAGTCGTTGGCGAACAGACGGTTCAGCGAAAGAATCGCCGCCAGCAGCGCGGCGACCCAGACGATGCCGGGGGCGATGGTGCGCAGCGTGTTCAGCTCGGGGCCGACGCCGAGCGGCACCATCGCCACGACGACGACGAAAAACAGCAGCGTGTTGGCGACGTCGGCGCGCTGGCGAAACGCGAGCAGCAGGTCGCGCCGCACGACGGTGGCGATCGTCCGCATCATGCGGCCGGCTCCGCCACGCGCAGATCGAGTCGCATCACGTGGCCCGGCAGCGGCACCTCCTGGTGCGTCGTCAGCACGACGCAGCCGCCGCGCGCAAGCTGCGCGGCGATGAGCTTCGTCAGCACCGCCACGCCGCGCACGTCGAGCGCGGTGAACGGCTCGTCGAGGATCCACAGCGGCGCGGCGTCGGCAAGGAACAGCCGCGCCAGTGCCACGCGCCGCTTCTGCCCCTGCGACAGCGAGCGCGCGAGCGAATCCTCGAAGCCGGCGAGCCCAAGCGCCGCCAGCGCCTCGCGCGCGCGCCCGAGCGATGCGCTGCGGCCGGCGATCGCCGCCGCGTAGTGCACGTTCTCCGCCGCCGAAAGATCGTCCTTGACGCCGTTGGCGTGGCCGACGTAGGCGAGCGCCTGCCAGTACTCCTCGCGCAGCCTGCGCACGTTTTCGCCGCGCCAGCGGACCTCGCCGTGCGCTGGCGTCATCAGCCCGCACAGGATGCGCAGCAGGCTCGTCTTGCCGGCCCCGTTTTCGCCGGCGATGTGCATGCAGGTGCCGGCGTCGACGCGAAACGACAGACCGCGGAACAGCAGCCGCTCGCCGCGTATGCACTCCAGATCGATCGCTTCGAGCATCAGCCTGGGAGAGAATCGCCGCAAACGCCGCCGGCGGCGTCAGCCAAAGGCGCGAAGGGTAAGCGAGCGCGCCGGCCGCCACAAGTGCGCGGCTGCCGCGTCGGGGCGAACAACAAAAAAGGCCGCGCCAGCGGCGCGGCCCGAGTCGCTTCGAACAGTTTCTTCAGAACTTGTATTTGGCGATCAGGTACACGATGTTCGCCTGGTAGCTCGGGTTCGCGTACCAGCCCGACAGGTAGCTCGTCGCCGTGTTGATCGGCGTGACCGGAACGACGTAGGTGTAGCCGTTGAACTGCACGTCGTTGAATTTCAGCTCCTCGTACGAGTAGCCGCCGGTCAGCTCCCAGTTGCGGTTCAGGCGGTAGATGCCCTTGAGGTTGAAGGCCCACTTCTCGTTGTTGCCGTAGTTCGTGATCGGCACCAGCGTGGCCGCGGGCGCGCCGCTCGGCAGCGTCTGCGCGGTCACCGCGACGTCGCCTTCGCTGCGGCCCCACAACAGCGAGCCCTTGACCATCCACTGCTCGCGCACCGGCCAGTCGAAGCCCAGACCGAACGACGAGTTCTTGTCCTTGTTGCGCGCCGACCAGTTGAACGCGGTGGTCGTCGCCGGCTGGAACGGGTCGAAGCAGTTCGGCGAGGTCCCCGGGCAGGCGCCCGCGTTGATCGTGCGGTGGACCGAGTCGTACTTGATCACCTCGTAGTCGGCGAAGGCCAGCACGCGGAACACGTCGCGGTCGCCGAAGGCCGCCGTCAGATACAGCTCCTGGCGGTCGTCCTTGGTGCGGCCGAGCACCGTGTCCTTGTACTCGTTCTTCTTCAGGTTCAGCTCGATGCCGAAGTCGACGGTCGGCGACGGCGCGAAGTCCAGCGCCAGCTTGACCAGATCCTGGTCGAGGTTCGACACGTCGTAGCGCGCGACGAAGCGCTGCAGGAACAGCGGGTCGTTGGCGTTGGCGCCGAAATTGCCGCCGACGAAGTTCGAGCGGCGCTCGGTGAACTGGTACTTGACGCGCGCGCTCATCAGATCGAGCGAGCTGTTCTTCCACTCGAGCGAGTACTTCTTCTCCTCGGTTTCGGTCGAGTCCTTGCGGTGCCGCTCGAGGTCGGAGTAGTCGAAGCCGGCGTTGAACTTGTTCTGCGGGTTCAGCCGGAAGCCCGCCTCGACGCCGTAATTCTTCTTCTCGTAGCTGAACAGCTCGGTATCGCAGTCGGACACCGCCGGCGGACCCGCCTGCGGGTTGTCGCCGCAGCCGAAGCGGGCGGGAAGCGCGAGGAAATCGACCTTGCTCGACTCGTTTTTCTTCTCGAAGTGGTTCAGGTACAGCCGCGTGTCGATCTGCCGGGTCGGGTTCGACGTGAGCGAGATCGAATACGTGTCGTACTTGATGTCGCCGCGGAACACCGCACTGGTCGGATTGCTCGTCGGATTGGTGCCGCCGGTCGACAGCATCGTCGGCAGGATCGCGACATCGTTTTCGGCCGTGCTGGTCGTGTAGCGCACCGCCAGCGCCGAGCCCAGCGGAAGCTGCTTGAGGATCGCGTTCGCGCTCCAGCGCTTGTAGTCGTTGTCGGGCGCCAGCGGCGAAGCGTCGAGCCCGCCGAAGAAGTTGTTGCTCCAGCGCAGCACCGGGTTGTCGTTCTCGAACTTGCTCGACAGGGAGTTCAGCGACACCTGCAGCCGCTTGCTCGCGTAGCCGCCCTCGAGCGACAGGCTCTTCGTCGTGTAGTCCACGGGAATCGCGAAGTCGACGAAGCCGTTGACCGGGCTGGTGCCCTTGGCGTAGGCCTGCAGCTTGTTGCCGTCGAAGACGATCTGGTTGGCGTCGACGCGCACGTACCACGGCGAGTTGAACGAGAACTCGAGCGCGCCGCCGTCCTTGCGGCGCTTGTATTCGAGGTCGTAGCTCGACCACAGCGCGGGGTTGCCGGCCGTGGCGACCGCGCCGGCGGACGTGTCGATCGTCTGCAGCGCCGTGCCGATGCCGGCGTACGGCGAACGCGCGCCGAACGTGAAGTTGTGGCGCAGGCTGTCGCTGTAGAGCTGGTACTTGAACAGGCCGTAGCCGCCGCCGCGCACGTCGATGAACATGTCGTCTCGCGCGAGGTTCTCGCCGTACACGTCCAGGTAGTAGTTGCGGCTGCGGCCCTTGAGGTCGATCACCGACAGCACGCCGTTGGTGAGGTCTCGGTACTCGTTGAGCTTGGCCGCGTCGATCGCGTCGTCGTCGACGTACAGCCCTCCGACGCCGACAACGCCGCCGAGCTGGAAGTCCTGCGCGAACGCGGGCGCGGCGACGAACAGGTTCGCGATCAGGACCGAAATCAGTTTGCGTGTCATGTTCGCCTCCTCATCGCGTGAAGAACTTGCCGCGGTTGCCCGGCGCGTTGCTGCCGTGGATCGTCTGGTGGCAGTTGATGCACGAACGGGCGAGGAAGCGGGTGTTCTGCGTGCCCGGCGCGAAGCTGTTGTTCCCGCCGTAGAACGTGCCCGGATGGCGCGACCAGTCGTGGCAGTCCTGGCACAGGTTCGGCACCTTCTCGTTCAGCAGCTTCGCGTGGTTCGAGCCGTGCGCGTTGTGGCAGGACAGGCAGTTCTCCTCGACCGGCGCGTGTTCCCAGATGAACGGGCCGCGCTTGTCGCCGTGGCATTCGATGCAGAGCTGGTTGACCGACTCGTTCTTCACCATCGCGTGGCTGAGCGCACCGTGCGGGTTGTGGCAGTCCGAGCAGGCGACCTTGCCCTCGACGATCGGGTGGTGCGAGGTCTTGTTGATCTGCGAACGGATGTTCTTGTGGCAGGTGTTGCAGGTCTCGTACTGCAGCGTGCGCTGCGTCGTCACGAAGGGGCTGACCGACGGGTTGCCCGGTTTCCCGTGGATGTTGTGGCAGTCGTTGCAGGCGACGTCGTTCTTGCGGTGCTTGCCCGAATCCCAGAACGCGAGCTGGCGGTGGCCGTCGTGGCAGGCCAGGCAGATCCGGCTCTTGTCGTCGCCGGGCAGCTTCTTGGCGAAGCGGTTCGGCATGCCGACCTGGGTCGGGTCCTTCAGGTGCTCGGTCGCGTCGCCGTGGCAGGCCTGGCACAGCCGCCCGCTCGCGTCGTTGCGCGCCCCGTGAGCGGTCAGCGCGATAGACGTGTGCGATTCCTCGTGACACTTGGCGCAAACCGGCGTTTCCGCCGACTTCGCTTGCGCAAGCGCCGGTGCAGTGAAGACGAGCGATAGCGCCAGCGCGCTCGCGCTCATCAACGCGGCGGTCAGACGACGATGCATAGGAAACCAAACCCCCTCTTCGGTCACGGCAGGTTCGGTCTGTGATGCACCTCACCGTACCCCTTGCCTTTTCCGCGAACATAGTGTCCGCGCCGACTCGGGACCCAAGCTTGATCTGGATCACGGTCGCGTCGCTGCGGTGCGCAGCTCGCGGTTGCCCCGCAACGCGTGTAACACCTCCCGTAACGCATGCTCGCATCGGGCTTCGGTGCGCCGCGGCGTGTCGGCCGCCGCCCCGCGCAGCGCGATTTCGACGCCCTCGCCGTCGTTGCGCACCCAGCCGTCGAGCGCAAGCTCGGTGGCGAGCCGATA
>FWPU01003504.1_pt1 | contig 39368 bp, 32 predicted proteins | sample 2228361 | NCBI WGS metagenome assembly FWPU01 (sample SAMEA103939777, study PRJEB20133) | metagenome | reverse complement strand
GCCGCCAGGCCCGCCACGACGGCTGTCAAGCCGTCGGATGTCACTTTATAACATTCCAGAATCAGGGAATCAGCGGTTGGTTTCTCGAGAGCTTGCGTTCCATCCCAGCCGCCTCATGCCACAGGGGCGCAAGCTTCAGCTTGCGTCCTGCCCCAACAAGAGGCCTACAATGGGAACAAGCGACGCGCCCGTAGCTCAGCCCGGATAGAGCGCTTGCCTCCGGAGCAAGAGGTCGCTGGTTCGAATCCAGCCGGGCGTACCACTTACCCGCTCACGACCCTTCAGCAGCTCAAGTACAGCCGCCCAAAACAGCCGTACGCAATCCCCGCCCCCGCCAGAAACGTCCCGTACGGAAGCGGAAACCGCCCCGGGTCCTTTCCCGCCGCCAGAATATATGCCGAGCCGATCAACGCCCCCGCCACCGAGCCCACCATCAGCGCCCACAGCGTCTGCTGCACCCCGAGAAACGCCCCCATCATCGCCACCAGCTTCACGTCGCCAAAGCCGAGCCCCGTCCGCTTCCGCATCTTCTGGTACAGCCACCCGATCAGCCACAGCACCGCCGCGGTGAACCCCGCGCCAAACAACGACTCGGCCAGCGACGTCCATCGGCTCCCCGGCAGGACGCCCGCAACAACCATTGACACCAGCCCCGCATCCATAGGCACGGCCACGGCAAAGCCCACTCCCGCAACAATGCCCCCCACCGTCAGCTCGTCCGGCAGAATGCGCCGCGGCCCCAGGTCGGTCACCGCCAGCGCCAACAACAGTCCCGCAAACACGCACCACTTCACCGCTTCCAGATCGGGCCCGTACAGATGCACGATGGCGGCAAACAGCACCCCGGTCAGCAGCTCCACAACCGGATAGCGGAGCGAGATCCTCTCCCGGCAGTGCCGGCACCGCCCCCGCAGCAGCAGGTAGCTCAGCACCGGGATATTGTCATACCACGCGATCGGCGTCCGGCACCGGGGACAGTACGAGCGCGGGCGCACCACCGACCGGTTCCGCGGCAGCCGGTAGATGCACACATTCAGGAAGCTCCCCGCCAGTAGCCCGGCCAGGAACGCCACGCCCGTCTCTAACATGCCAGCACCTCCCGGTACACCGCCAGCGTCGCCTCAACCATGCCCCCCAGCGAAAACTTCTCCTGCACCCGCTCCCGGCCCCGCCGTCCCAGCTCGGCCCGCCGCCCCGGGTCCTCCATCAGCGCCCGGATCGCCGCCGCCACCGCCTCCGGCCGGTTCTCCGTCAGCAGGCCGGTCACACCGTCCTCGACCACTTCCCGCAGCCCTCCCACCGCGCTGGCGATCACCGGCACGCCCGCCGACATCGCCAGCAGCGCCGCCGAACCCAGACCTTCCTCGGTGGTCAGGTAAACAAGCAGAGCCGCCTCCCGGAGGTCGCCCGTCAGGTCGGTCGAGAAATGCACCCGCACGCCCGCCAGTTCGGCCGCCCTCCGCGTCAGTTCCGCCCCCTTGCGCGGATCCTCCGTCGCCGGCGCCACCACCCGCCCCCCTCCCGCCGGCGGCAACAACGGCACACCGTCGGGAATCACCGTGATCTTCTTTTCCGCCACCCCCGCTGCCAGCAGCGTCCGCTTGACATGTTCTGAGACGGCGATGAACTTCGCCGCCCGCCCGTATTTCCACCGCGACGCCGGTCCCGGTCGGACGGGAAACGCCACCCGCCGCGCCACCACCAGCCTCCTCACCCCGGCCGCCGCGGCAAGGGTATGAGCGCGGCCGGTGTGCGCATGCACAACATCCGCCCCCCGCAACAGCCGCCACAACCGCACCAGGCTAAGCGGCCGCGCTTCCCATCCCGCCTGCGCCGCCCGCTCATACAGCGGGGAATCCCGCGGCGCCAGCACCGCGCACTCCACGCCCGCCTCCGCCAGCCCCCTCATCAGGTAGTACGCCTGCCATTGCCCGCCGCGCATCTCGCGCCCGCTGTCGATGTGGACGATCCGCACAACACACTCACCGGCCCGGCTTCATGAATCTCGCTTTCGCGTACTTGACGAAGTTATACAGCGCCGCCATATAGGCGATGGCCAGCCCCTCGGTTCCATCCAGGAATCCCCGCTTCAGAAAATACGTCTGAAAGAACGTCCACGGCGGATCCAGCAACAACTGCCGCCAGCCGATCGGCACCCCTTCGGCGACCAGTTGTTCGGCCGCCAGCGTCGTATAGCGGTTCATCGTTTCTAAATGCTGCGAGAGCGAGTCGCAGGTGAAGTGCAGCAGGTTCGCCTTCAGGTGTCCGATTGTGCCGTCTACCTCCACCCTCTCGTGCACATAGCTGCCCACCCACCGCGCCTTATCCCGGTGATACAGCCTCACCTTGCGGTCCGGGTACCAGCCCGAGTGCAGGATCCACCGGCCCAGGTACTGCGCCAGCCGCGGCATCGTGTAGGCGTCGTATCTCGGGCCGGCTTTCTTGAGCTGCCAGATCTCGGCTTCGAGCGCCTCGCTCAGTGACTCGTCGGCGTCAATCGAGAAAATCCAGTCGTGGGAGGCGGCCCGCGCGGCCACGTTCTTCTGCTGCGCGAATCCCTCCCAGGGATGTTCCACCACGCGCGCCCCGAGCCGCTCGGCGATCTCGACGGTCCGGTCCACCGAGCCGCTGTCCACCACCACCACTTCGTCGCAGCAGCGCAGGCTCTCGATTGCCCGGGCGATGTTGCGCTGCTCGTTGAAGGTGATGATCGTGGCCGAGATCTTCATCACAAGCCATCCGCGATGCGCACCGGCGCCAGCGAAAACGACAGGATGAAGACGGCCAGCGCCACCAGCCCCAGCTTCTTTCTGCCTCGGCCCAGCGGCGCGGTGTCCTGGATCGGCGGGTGCCGCATGAATACGGTGAAGGCGAACAGAATGGCCGCCCAGAACAGCCATTGCAAGGTGAAGCGCAGCCCCAGGGGCACCAGCAGCAGGATAAACGCCCGGGACAGCAAGCGGTGATGGCGGCCGGCAAACGAATACAGGATGTGCCCGCCGTCGAGCTGGCCGATCGGCAAAAGGTTCAGCGCCGTCGCCAACACCCCCACCCAGGCCGCCCGCGCCACCGGGTGCAGGTAGATGTCGCCGCCGTCTACTCCAGGTAAGAGCACGGCCTCGAGCAGCCTCTGAATCAGCGGGCTGCCAAAGATCAGCTCCCCCTGCCCCGCTATGCCCGGCGCCACCTTCGACAATGCCAGTCCGACAGCGAACGCCGGCGCCACCAGTACGAAGCCCGCCAGCGGCCCCGCCACGCCCACATCGAATAGTGCGCGCCGTGTGTATATCGGTGAGCGGATGCGGATGAACGCCCCCAGCGTGCCGAACCCCACCGGCAGCGGAAGAAAGAACGGCAGCGTGGCGTCGATCCGGTAATACCGGCACGCCAAGTAGTGCCCGAGCTCGTGCGCCAGCAGGATCAGCAGCAGCGTCAGCGCGTACGGAAGCCCGCTCAGCAGGCTCGATGGCCGCGCCACCAACTCCGCCAGCACCTCCACGTCGGTCGAGGCAAACGACGGTCGGTTGTGCTCGAAATTATAGGCCAGCTCCGCTCCCACCAGCGTCGTAGTGAACAGCGTCACCACGAACAGCAGAACGTGGACCCATACCGAGTTGCGGCGGCCCCGGCTCGGCTTCCATATCCAGGGCCGCCCTGAGCCGTTGGCCGGCTGGAAGGGGATTTGGGCCGGGGAATAACCCTGGCTGCTCACAATGCTTGATATTACTTCAGCGTCTGAAGCTCTTTACCCGGCTTGAACCGCACCGCCTTGCCCGGCGGGATGGCCACTTCAGCCCCCGTCCGGGGGTTCCGCCCGATGCCGGTCTTCCGCGGCCGGATGTTGAAGATGCCAAAGCCGCGCAGTTCGATGCGCTCGCCCTGGCCTAGGGCGCGCTTCATGCTTTCAAAGACTGTCTCCACGGCCATCTCCGCCTTGGTCTTGGTGATTCCGGTTCGATTGACCACTTCAGTGATGATGTCGGCTTTAATCAAATCGCCCTCCCGATTTCGACCAGCGAGGCACGAAGCTCTCCCTGTGGTTCGATCGTTTGAAACTGAAACTAAATGATAGGGTTAGCCTTCCGCCCATGTCAAGCCGCTTGCTTTCCAAAACCGCCCAGGGGTGATTCTCGGTGGAGCCGAGCGCCGGCTCCGCCACGCCCGCAGTCATGCCGGCGGCCCCCAAAGCACGTACCGATGCGCCTGCCGCCCACCAGCGGTGATTCTCAGGGAAGCGACAACCAAACCTACCCCACGCTTACCACCCCGCCCCAGTCGTCTACGGCAAATACAAAATCCCCTTCGCCAACACAATCAACACCACAACCACGCCGAACGCCACCGCCAGCCCGTTCAGGTCCACCCGGAAGCGCCGATAAAAATTGCGCCACCCCTGCGACAGCCCGGGGTTCAGCAAATGCACCACCAGCAGATCATGCCCCGGCTCGGAGATCACTTTCTCGGTCTGCGTCACCCGATCCAGCTCGCTCCGCGTGTCCAGCCGCTCATAGAACGGCTTCACCCGCTCCTCGCTTTCCGGCGCCGTCAGCAGGCTCACCACCACAAGGGCCGCGAACCCGGCCAGCAATCCCAGCCCGAAATTGGCGGCATCCCAACGCAACCACGTGCCGAACTCCCGGTGGGTGACATAGAAGAACACCGTGCTCGACACCACCAGGCTGGCGAACGCCCCATAGCGGTTGGCTCGCTTCCACGTGATCGCGCCGAACATGCTCAGACCCATGAAAGCCGCCATCGTTTCCGCCAGCAGGAAAGCCTCCAGCACCACCTGCACATACAGCCCGAACAGCACGCTGAGAGCCGTGGCCGTGGCCCCGGAGATCCGGCCCACGGTCAGGTAGTGCCGGTCATCCTTGTCCTTGATTAAATACCGGCGGTAGAAGTTCTGGGTGAACAGCGCACCCCCATCCACCGTGAATGCCGAGCACGTCGACATGTTGGCCGCCAGCACGCACGCGATCATCAGGCCCACCGCCCCGGGAAACAGCAGCTCGCGCGTAGCGTAGCCGAAGGCGTCCTCGCGATCCGCCAGCGAGCCGCCCGTCTGCGCCAGCATCACCACCACGATCAGCCCCACCAGCGCCCAGCCGATCGTGCAGAACCGCTTCACAAAGTTCCCGTACGCCATGCCGATGCGGCAGCTCATCTCGTCCTTACCCGTGCCTACCGCCGCCAGCATGTGCGGCTGCGCCACGATCCCCACCAGCCCGTTGATCGTCAGCATCAGGATCGTGAACACCCCCACATCGCCCGGCGTCACCATCGACAGCATCTCCGGCGGCAGCGTCTCCCGCATGCCCGTGAATCCGCCGATCCGCGCCAGCCCGATCGGGACCAGCAAAAACGACAGCACGATGATAAACATCCCTTGCACGAAGTCCGTGTAGGCCGCCGATACCAGTCCGCCCACGTAGCTGTAAACCAGGAACGTGGCCGTCATCACCAGCACCACCTCGTTCGGCGTCACCGAGCCTCCCGAGGCCACGCTCACCAGTTTGCCCGCCCCCTTCAGCATCGCCCCCATGCTGAAAATGAAGAACAGCATCGCCCAGATCGTGTACACGCCGCCCATCATCGCTCCGTAACGGTCTTCATAAACCTCCCCAATCGTCGTCCGCCGAAACCGCCGGAACATCGGCCCGAACAGCCAGTAAAACGGCGTGATGAACAGGTTCTTCCACTGGTACCAGATCGCCGAGTAGCCGGACTGGTACACCGCCCCGGCCAGCGACACTGGCATCTCCGCGTGTGTGCCCTGCCCAAACGACTGCCCGATCAGCAGCCACACGCTGAACCCCCGCTTGCCCAGGAAATAATCCTCGGTCGCTCTCACCCTCCGCGCTACGTACAGCCCCACGCCCACGATCAGCGCGAAGTACAGCGCGATCACCGTCCAGTCCAGCCAGTGCAGCGTGAAGCTCATCGGCGGCGATGAAGCCGCTATTATACCCCAGCGGTCCCTGCCCTTTTCCAGCCGGTCACGGCCGTTTCACTTTTTGTATCTCACTGATAACATTAGAACTATCCGCACCGCTGCCGGCTGTTCTTCTCGACCCCTGTGCTATACCGGGACTGGGATGCCTCTGCCCACTCCATCCTCGAACGCACGGCGCCGCCTCCTCGAACATGCATTCGCCCCCCTCGCCTCCCCCAAAACGCTTGGCCAGTGCCGGATTTCCCTCCCTAACCCGGCACTACGAACCACCAGTTCGGATCGACGCTGCAATAAGATCAATAACTTACTGGCGAAAAATCGCTCTTTACTTAAACTCGCCGTTAGTCGTCCGATCCGGCACTGCCCCCCAACTCCCCCTCCCCGAATCCCTCCGCGGCCCCTAACTGCTCACCCATCTGCGTGGCGCCGGAAATACCGGTCTAATGCCACCTTATGCACCCCCATGCGCCCGGATAGCTCCCTCATCTCCGATTCCCCCATCGGCTCGAACCGGCGCGCCAGCTCGGCGTTCTCCCGGATCTGCTCCAGCCGGCTCATCCCCACCACCGCGATCGACACCGGCAGCGACAACGCGTACCGCAGCAGGGCTCGCGCTTCAGCCTTTTGCGGTTCCCGGCCTACCAGAGCTCCCCGGGCCGTGACCTTCATCGCGATCACCCCGATGTTCTTCTTACGGGCTGCCGGCAACGCCAGCGACTCAAAGCTCGGTTCGACCACCGTGACCCGGTCGCCCGCGAAGCCCTGCCGCGCCGCATTGAGCGCCATCTGCGTGCAGTCGAAATCATGACGCTCCAGCGCCGTCTTCAACACCAACGCGTCCGTGTGGCTGGTGATGCCGATGAAGCGCGTGACTTTCTGCTCCCGCAGCTTGTACACCGCCTCCAGCAACCCGCCCCGCGCTTCGATCCGCGCCAGATCATCCGCCCCCCGAAGGTTGTGGATATGAAGCAGATCGAGGTGATCGGTCTGAAGCCGCTTCAAGCATCGCTCGGTCTCCCGCAGCGCCTCCTGCCCGTCGCGCACCGTGATCTTGGTCGCCAGAAATACTTCGTTCCGCCGCCCCTTGAGCAGCTTGCCGATCCAGCTCTCGCTCAGCCCCTTGCCGTAGCTCTGGCCCGTGTCGATGTAAGTGATGCCCAGATCGATGGCCACACGCAGCGCCTCCAGACTTCGCTCCTCCGTCTTGTACGCATCCCACCACGACACCCCGCAGCCGATTCCCAGAATCGGAACGCGAACCCCGGTTCGCCCTAAAACCCGCTCCGGCAGTCTCTGAACACCGCCGCCCAGCTCCTGCCGCCCCGCCGCGACGCCCGCTACGGCGCCGCCGAGAAAGCGTCTTCGAGATACTCGGTCGCTGCCCATGATTCCCTTCAACCCTCTTCGTAATTGAACATCCTATCTGAACGTGACACGCCCGGCCAAGTCGGGTTTCATTATCACCAATGGCGCACCCTCCGCCCAAAACCCCGCCCCGCGTCAGCCCAGCTTGCCCCGGAAATAGAGCCGCCGCGCCGTCGTCCCTAGAATCGCTTCCTTCGCCGCCTCCCCCAGACCCAGCTCCTCCGTGAACAGCCGCAGGCTCTCGGCGTACGTCGCCTTCGGCGTCCACAGCTCGTTCGGAAAGTCGCTCCCCCACACGCAGCGGTCCGGAGAATACGCGGCCATGATCTTCCGGCAGGGTTCGTGCATATCCACAAACGGGTAGGACTCGGCACTGCCCGTCGCCAGAAACGTCAGCTTCGCATGCGCCCCCGGGTACCGCGCCAACCGCGTCATATCCCCCAGCGTCGCCTCCATCTCCGGGCCGGCTCTGAGGTTCAGGCAGTGGTCGATCACCACCCGTTGCCGCCCGAACTTCTCCAGCATGCGCGCCAGCGCATCCGTGTTGTCCCGGTTGCAGAGCACGTTAATGACGATGCCCAGTTCTCCGCACGCCCGCCACAGCGCCTGCACCCCCGGACTGTCCATCCGGCCGTCCCGCCCCGGCCGGCTCCGCAACGCCCGAATGTCGTACTTGCGGACATACTCCCGGATCAGATCCGCCGAGTCGGAATCGTCCGGGTCCAGCGTGCATACCCCAGCCGTCCAGCTTCGAGTCCTGGCGGCCGTGTCGCAAATGAACCGGTTGTCGAATCCGTAGTACGTCGACGTCTGCACGATGCAAACCGCCGCCACCCCGTTCTCCTTCATCCGCCGCTGGAGGTTCTCCACAGAACCCGAGTTGCCCGGCGGCCGCAGCGGCTTCGCGATCGTCGGATACCGCGCCTCGTCGTCCGAGTAAATGTGCGCGTGGGTGTCGATGATCAGCATGGCAGCGCGCGCCGGGCCCAAACGCCCCACCCCCATCGCACCGGCGCCTGCCAGGAATCGGCGGCGGCTCAGTCGTCGCATCTTCTACCAGATATAGTCTTTCGCCTCGGCCCGCCGCGCGTGGCTGTCCAGCACATGCACCACCCGGATCTTTTTGAGCTTGGTGGGAGAAAGCTGGCCGATCGGAATGTACAGAATCGAGCGGCCCAGACGCGCCGCAATCGAGCGATACACCGAGCGCGGGGGCTTGGCGGCCACGTACACCACGTAACGGTGCCAGGAATAGTCCAGCGCCGCCAGCAGCAGCCGCTCCGGCTTGGTCTCGGCGAAGTCATAATCCGGGTCGCTCCAAACCTCGATCATCCGCCGCGGCGGCAGCGTCATCAGAAACCCGCCGTACTCGGCCCGCCCGATCCCCGGGCCGACCATGTGGTCGAACGGATTCGTGGAATAAAACGCCATGTCCGACTCATTCTGGTGCTCGCCCAGCCATGTCGTCAGGTACGTGTAGCGGTTCTCCCGGTCCTCGTCGAAGATCACCACCACCGCGCCGACCTCCCCCGCCACCTTCTGAAACTGCCGCACGTAGATCTTCTTCTCGTGCCAATGGCGGATTGTCTCCCGGATGTCGATGCCGTCCAGAATCGAAGTCGTGAACCGCTCCACCCGCGTCCGCTCTTCGGAGATGATGCTCTTGGCCTTCTGCTTCAGGAACCGTCCGTAATCCTCGACCACCAGGTCCTCCGGCGGGTACGAGCAAATCGCGTTGCCGTCGATCTGCCGCGCCCATTCGCCCGGGTGCTTCTCCTTCCTCCGCATCTTCAGGTTGGCCGGGCGCAGGCGCTGCTTCGGCCGCGGAAGCCGCCGCCGCAGCCGCAGCCGTCGCGTCCGGAGCCAGACCTCTTCGCCCGACAGGTTCTGCGTCGGCAGATCGCTCGCCTCCCGCTGGTAAGGGTACCGGTTGGCCGTGTTCCACACTTCCCAGGCGTAGTTGTCGTCCACCACCGACCGCGCCGCCACCGTCAGGTCAAACAGGCTCGCCACCAGGTCCCGGCCCGTCATCGCCAGGTTGCGCGTGTACCGTGCCAGAAGCCGCCGCTGCCAGTGCGCGATCTTCTCCCCCGTGTTCTTCTCGTAGTCGGCTTCGGCGTCCTTGAACAGCGCGTACTGCACCCGGCGCCGGTCGATCAGGTCGGGCTCCTCCAGCTCCTGCCGGAAGCGTTCGTACCGCGCCTGCAAGTACGGATACTCCGTCGTGATCTCGGCCAGACAGTCCGGGTGCGGATTCAGAAGCTCAACCATCCGGCGGTAGCGCCTTCCGGACGGCGCCTCCTGCGGCTCCTCCATCGCATCGAGCACCGCATCGAGCAGGTTCAGCGACACCACCACCAGCACCTCCGCCAGCGGATCCGCGCCCTGCAACTTCCAGGCAACGCCCGCCGCATGCGCGGCGATGGCCTCCGAGCGCTCCTGCGGATGCAAACGGTAGGCCTCCACGTACTTGTCCAGCCCGATGAACCGCAGCGAGTACGGGTCGGGGTACACGTCGGGCAGATGCGGCCGCGCTCCGGCGTCCGGTTCGGCGAAGATCACTTCGGCGCCGATCTCTATGGCGCTGCGCACCGCCTCCGTGAACGGGTCCGCCGGCTCGACCTGCACATAGACCGCCTCGGTGTCGTCCTCATCGTCCGGGCAGACCAGCACCGTCATCTCCGGCAGCCGCGCCACCGCCTTCCGGTAGGCGCCCTCCAGCCACCCCGGCAGCTCCACCGCCACCACCCCGGGCCTCTCAGCCACCATCTTGCGGCGCACCTCGGCCGCGAACTCCAGGCGTCCCGGAACCACCGGAAAGTATGTGAACCGCCCCCGCCGGAGGCTGCCGAAATCAGGAAGCGGTAGATCAACCTCGCCGGACATACCGCAGAGCCTCCTGGCCGAGCGTCTCCAGAATCGCCATCTGGATCGCATCGCTCGGGCTCATGGCGGTCTCGGGCATCCCCAGAAGCTTCATCGCGAACCGGCTGATGTTGATGCCGTCCCGCACCGTGTAGCGCTCGTCGGCGGCGTGGGCCAGTTGCAGGAAGTCCGTCACGTACTCCAGAATCTCCTCGTCGCCGAACGGCAGGTTCTCCTTCAGGATCGCGTACTCCTCGTCGCGCTCGGGAAAGTCGATCAGGATCTGCGGCTGAAGCCGCGAGTGGATGTACTCCGGCAGGTCGAACGTCGAGGCGTCGTCGTTCATCGTCGCCACAAACCGGAACGCCGAATGCGCCTTGATCTTGATCCCGGCCACGATCGACTCCACGTAGCGGCGGTTGTCCAGCAGCGGCGCCAGACTCGCCCAACTCTTCTCGCTCATCCGGTTGCCCTCGTCCAGGATGCACACCCCGCCCCGGATCATGGCCGTCACCAGCGGCGAAGCGACGTACCGCAGCCGCCCCTCGCCCTCGATCACCGGCGTCACCAGCAGGTCCTCCGGACGCGTGTCCACCGTCGCCTGAAGAATGTAGACTTCTCGCCCCAGGCGCTTGGCGGCCGCGTAGGCCAGCGTCGTCTTGCCCACCCCAGGCTTGCCGATCAGCCGCGGGTTCATCGGCATGTCCCTGTCGTCGATCACCAGCCATGCGGCCAGCAACTGCCGCATCGTCTCCTCCAGCCCCACCCACTCGACCGGAATTTCATCCGGATGGGCCAGGTGCAGTTGTACCCCCTCGATATCGACCACCATAAATCACATTGTCGCTCTTTCCGCCTCAGGCGCCGGCGCCGAGGATCTCCAGATAGCGCGCCACCGCCTCGATCCCCCGGAAGAAATTCGGCAGATGCAGCTTCTCATTCGGCGCATGCAGGTTGTCGTCCGGCAGGCCGAAGCCCATCATCACGCTCGGAATCTTCAGGTGGCGGTCGAAGAGCGAAACAATCGGAATCGACCCGCCGGAGCGGATGTAGACCGCCGGCTTGCCGAAGATCTCCTCCAGCGCCGCGGCCGCCGAGCGCACGAACGGGTTGTCCGGGTTAACCAGCGACGGCGCCGCTCGGTGAATCGTCTTCCACTCGGCCCGCACTCCGCGCGGACAAATCCGGCCGATCGCTTCCGCCAGCTGCCGCTCGGCTTCCTCCGGGTCCTGATCGGCCACCAGCCGCGAACTGATCTTGGCCACCGCCCGGGCCGGAATCACCGTCTTGGCCCCCTCGCCGGTGTAGCCCCCGCGGATGCCGTGCACCTCCAGCGTGGGCCGCGCCCACAGCCGTTCGAAAACCGAGTAGCCCGGCTCGCCCACCAGTTCCGCGGCGCCCACCTCCCGTTGCCGGTACTCCTCCTCATCGAACGGCAGCCGCCCCCAGGCTGCCATCTCTTCCGGGCTCGGCTTCCGGACGCGGTCGTCGTAGCCTGGAATCAGAATGCGCCCCTCACGGTCCTTGAGCGCGCAGACGATCTCCGCCACCGCTTGCAGCGGGTTCGGCGCCACGCCGCCGTAGACGCCCGAGTGCAGGTCGTGCCCCGCCCCGCTGACGTGCAGCTCGCCGTAAACAATGCCCCGCAGCCCGACGCACAGCGTCGGCAACTCCGGCGCGAACATCTCCGTGTCGCAGATCACCGCTGCATCGGCCCGGAGCCGCGGCGAGCCCCCGCGCACGAAGCTCTCGATATGCTCGCCGCCCACCTCCTCCTCACCTTCAATGAGAAACCGGACGTTGACCGGCAACGACCCGCGCGTCTTCAGAAGGCCCTCGACCGCCTTGATCTGGATGTACGTCTGCCCCTTGTCGTCCGAGGCCCCGCGGGCGTAAATATTGTCGTGGCGGATGTCGGGCTCAAACGGCGGCGACTCCCATTCTTCCAGCGGGTCCGGCGGTTGAACGTCGTAGTGGCCGTAAAACAGCACCGTCGGCCGGCCCTCCGCCTTCAGCCACTCGCCGTAAACGAGCGGATTGCCCGGACCCTCGATCAGCTCCGCCTGTTCCAGCCCCGCCCCGCGCAACGCCTCCCGTGTGAACTCCGCCGCCCGCCGGACGTCGGCTTTGTGTTCAGGCAGCGTACTGACGCTGGGGATCCGCAGGAAGGCTTTCAGCTCCTCGATGTATCGGTCTCGCTGGTCGGTGAAATAACTCATAGCGTGATGATATCCTCGTCCGGGTGGTCCAGGGCCAGCATCGTCAGCAGGTAGTCCTTGACGTGGCGCGTCAGCAGGAAGTTCTGGCGCACGTGCTCGTGCCCGTTCTCGCCCATCTCCTGCCGCATCGCCGGATCGGCCAGCAGTTGCTGAGCCCGGGTGGCCGCCCCTTCCGGCGAATGCACGAGAAAGCCGGTCACCCCGTCGATGATCTGGAGCTTGATGCCGCCCACCGCCCCGCCGATCACCGGCTTCTTCTTCCACAACGCCTCGCTGACCGTCAGCCCGAAGCCTTCCCGGATCGACTTCTGAAAGACGATCGTCGACGCCCGCACCAGGGCGTTGATCTCCAGGTCGCTGAAGGGCGGCAGTAACAGGATGTGGATGTCCGGATCTTCGTCCGCCGCTTCCCGGACTTCGCGCAGCACCTCGAGGCCCTCCGGATCGTCCGCGGCCTCCCCGCCGGCAATGACCAACTGGCAGTCGTACTTGCGTTTGACCAGCCGGTAGGCGGCAATCACCCCCAGCGGATCCTTCAGGCGGTCGAAACGGGAAATCTGCGTGAGGATCGGACGCGCCGGGTCGACGCGGTACTTCTGCAACACCCGCTGGACCTCGCCCGAGGGCAGATCCTTGTTCTTGTCGCTGAGCGGGTCGATCGACGGCGGCACCATGTACTGCGGGATGGGCAGCTCCTGGGCGAAGTCCGGCATCGAGAAGACCGAGGCGTCATAGCGCTCGACATAGGACCGCAGAAAGTCCCACACAGCCTCGTTCGGCGTCGCGATGTCGATGTGGCAGCGCCAGATCCAGCGCCGCCCGGCCCCGTCTTTCGCTTCGATGAGGCCCGCCGGCTGCGGGTCATGCACCATCACGATATCGCCCGTGATCGGCATCTCCCGGAGGTTCATCTCCGTGGCCGCGCGGAAGACGTCGAACATCTCGCGGGTGATTTCGTTGCGAGCCCCGTGCAGGGCGTTGTGAAACGCTTTGGTGACATTGAAAAACGCCTGGTCCCCTTTGATGATGTCCCAGGTGGCCTGCACGCCGAGTTCCCGCAACAGCGGCACCAAGCGCGTGAGAATCTCGGCCACGCCGCCGCCCACCGCCGTCGAGTTGATGTTCTGCAAGCTCAAGTGCCGCACATGCTCGGCGATCACATGCAGCTCGTCGATGACCTCCTGCCCGACGATCTCGGCGTAGTCCTGGAGTCTGCCGTCCATTTAGCGCTCCGCCAGCCGCCTGCGGCATAGCACGTAAATCTGGCCCTTGAGCTCCTCGAGCGTCATGCGGTAGGGATCGAGCCGGTTGATCTCGTCGGCCAGGCGGCGTTCCCCGAGATCCTCCAGCCACTGGGAAAAGTCGTTGGTCTTGCGCTCGAGCCGGATCCTGGCCTCAAAGAAGTGGAAGAAGATGGATGAGTTGGTGCACTGCTGGATCTTGGCGGCGAACTCCCGCAAATCTTCGGCCACCACGCCGGTCGGCATGACGAAGCTCTTGACCTTGCAGAAGTGGAACTCGTCGCCGCGCGGGCAGTCGCGGGACCGCCCGCCGTTGGGGCTCAAACAGGACTCGATCGCGCGGATCAGCGCTTCCCGCAGCGCTTCCAGCGAAGTGAAGTCCAGAATGTCGATCGCCGCCAGCTTCTCGGCCGCGGCCTGCTCCTGGAGCGCGCGGTCGGCCCAGCGGGCAAAGTCGTTGTAGAAGGGGGGCTTGTGGAAGTGGTGGCTGAGGTAGCGCTCGTGCGTATGGAAGAAGACCGACGAGGCCGAGACCTGTTTCAAATGCCCGAGCAACTCGGGCAAGTTGCGGGCCTTGCGGCCCGTCAGCTCAATCAGCCGGCGGCCCGTATAAAACTGGAACGGCATCACTTCCGCGTCTGCGCTAAAATAACAGTGAGTTCATCCTCCGCTGGCGCTCAGAGGGGAGCCACCTGTCATGTATAGCAACAAACTCATCGCCGAGAAAAGCCCGTATCTTCTCCAGCACGCCCACAACCCGGTGGCCTGGCTTCCCTGGGGTGAGGAAGCCTTCCAGGAAGCCCGCCGGCGCAACCAGCCGATTTTCCTGTCCGTCGGTTACTCGACCTGCCACTGGTGCCACGTGATGGAGCGGGAGTCGTTCGAGTCCGAGGAGGTGGCCGACTTCTTGAACCGCCATTTTGTGCCGGTCAAGGTCGACCGCGAAGAACGCCCCGATGTGGACCGCCTGTACATGACATTCGTTCAGGCCACTACCGGCTCGGGCGGCTGGCCGATGTCGGTGTGGCTGACGCCCGACCTGAAACCCTTCTTCGGCGGCACGTACTTTCCCCCGGTGGACAGCTACGGGCGCCCGAGCTTCATGACGGTGCTACACCGGCTCGCCGAGGCTTGGGAGCGTGACCGGGACCGGATCATCGAATCCTCGGACAAAGTGCTGGAGCAGTTACGGGAATATGTCGAATCGGTTGGGGAACGTCCGGGCAGGCTGGATGACGGCATCTTTGATTCCTGTTTCTTTGCCTTCCGCCGCTCGTTCGATCTGAAGCGGGGAGGCTTCGGCGACGCGCCGAAGTTTCCGCGGCCGGTGGCCCACAACTTCCTGCTGCGCTACTACGTGCGAACGAGCAACCGCGAGGCCCTGGACATGGTGCTGTTGACCTTGCGACAGATGGCGGCCGGCGGCATTCATGACCAGCTCGGCGGCGGCTTTCACCGCTACTCGGTCGATGAGCGCTGGTTCGTGCCGCACTTCGAGAAGATGCTCTACGACCAGGCGCAGCTTGCCATTTCGTACCTGGAGGCCTACCAGATCACCGGCGAGGAGCTGTACGCGACGGCCGCCCGGGGCATCCTCGAGTACGTGCTGCGCGACATGACGCATCCGGAGGGCGGCTTCTACTCGGCCGAGGATGCCGATAGCGCAGCGGACGCGGCGCACCCGGAGGAGAAGCGCGAAGGCGCCTTCTATCTCTGGAGGCAGGGGGAAATCGAACAACTGCTGGGGCAGCCGCGCGCCGAGTGGTTCTGTTTCCGGTACGGCGTCGAAGCCAAGGGCAATGTCCGGAACGATCCGGTGGGTGAATTCGCCGGCCAGAACATCCTGTTCCAGGCCCACAGCATCGCGGAGACCGCGCAGCGATTCGGTGTGACTCCTGAGCAGATGAACACGGCCCTGGAGGCGGCTCGGGAGAAGTTATTCGCGGCCCGCAGCGGCCGTATACGCCCCCATCTGGATGACAAGATCCTCACCGCGTGGAACGGGCTGATGATCTCCGCCTTCGCCACCGGCTTCCAGGTCCTGGGTGACGCCCGCTACCTGCAAGCGGCCCGCCGCACGGCCAAGTTCGTTCTCGAACGGATGTACGATCCTTCCTCCGGCCTGCTACTGCGCCGCCACCGCGACGGTGAGGCCGCGATTGCGGGCTTTCTCGACGACTACGCGTTTTTCATCCAGGCGCTGCTCGATCTGTATGAATCGACGTTCGACCTGCGTTATCTGGAAACGGCCGAGCGGCTGGCGGAGCAGGAACTCCGGCGATTCGAGGACCCTCACGCGGGCGGGTTTTTCAGTTCCGCGGCGGGCGACGAGAGCCTGGTGCTGCGCATTAAAGACGACTACGACGGCGCTGAGCCGTCAGGCAACTCGATGGCCGTATTGGGCTTGCTGCGGCTGGCCGAGATGACCGGCCGGGAGGAGTTTCGCCGCAGCGCCCAACGGGCGCTGGAGGCGTTTTCGTCGCGCTTGCTCGCCGCCCCGGCCACGATGCCGCAGATGGTGGTGGCGTTGGAGTTTGCCCGCTCGACGCGCCGGCAGATCATTCTCGCCGGGGCCTTAGACGACCCGGCCACACAGGCCTTTCGGCGCGAACTCGGGCGGCGGTTCCTTCCCCACCGGATCGTGCTGATGGCCGACGCCCGGCTGGCCGAACGCCATCCGGCCATCGCGGCGATGAGGCCGGTCAATGGCAAGCCCGCCGCATACGTGTGCGAAAACTTCACCTGCCGGTTGCCGGCGACCGATCTGGACCAGCTCCGCGAGTTGCTACAATGATTCGCAGTTTCACCGAATTCGCTCAAGGAGGATCACAGACCTTATGGAAAGGCCGGGCGCGGTAACCCTGAAGGGCAACCCGATGACGCTGGTCGGACCGGAGCTGAAGCCGGGCGACCGAGCGCCGGACTTTGAGTGCGTCGACATGACGCTGAAGGAGGTGAATCTCGCCGGCACCGGGGGCAACGTGCGGATCTTCAGTGTCGTTCCGTCGCTGGACACGCCGGTCTGCGACATGCAGACCAAACGGTTCAACGACGAGTTGGCGGGCCTGGAGGGTGTCGACGTCTTCACCATCAGCATGGACCTGCCATTTGCGCAGAAACGGTGGTGCACCAGCTTCGGGGTGGACAGGGTCAAGATGCTGTCCGACCATAAGACCTCGTCATTCGGAACCGCCTATGGCACCCTCATCAAGGAACTGCGCATCGAAGCCCGGGCGATCTTTGTGATCGACAAAGCCAACGTCATCCGCCATGTCGAATACGTTCGGGAGGTCACCGATCATCCGAACTACGACGCGGCGCTGGCGGCCGCCAGGAACCTTCTCTCCTGAGAATCGGCCGGCAATTTGACCGGTCTTCTGCCCCGCCGCTAGGATAAGTTCATATGCGATGGGGGGCGGCGGCCATTATTCTGTGCTCGTGTTCGCTCTCGGTCAGGAAGTCCGACACACCGCTGCCGGACGTTAGCCTCGAAGCCTTCCAACCCGCGATTCGGGCGGAGATTGAAAAGGCCCTCCGTCAAGCGACGGCGAACGCGGATGATCCGCAGGCAGTGGGGGAACTCGGCATGGTCCTGCACGCCCACCAGAGCCTCGCTGCGGCCGAGATCAGCTATCGGCGCGCGCACGCCCTGGCCCCGGATGAGTTCCGCTGGCAGTACCTGCTGGCGACGGTCCAGGCCGAGTTGGGAAAAGACAGCGAGGCCGCCGAGAACTTGCGCGGCGCGTTGAGGATCGATCCCTCCTACGGGCCGGCGAAAGTGAAACTTGCCGAGCTGTTGCTCAAGAGCGCGGCCTTCGATGAAGCGGAAAAGCTGTATCGCCAGGTCCTCAGCACAGAGGCCCGGCCGGCGCCCGCGTGGTACGGGTTGGGGCGAGTATACTCGGCCCGCGGCGAGGCCGAGCAAGCTGCACAGGCCTTTGAGCGCGCGATCGAGGCGTATCCTGATTACGGCGCCGCCCATTACGCCCTCGCCCTGACTTACCGCAGACTCCGAAAGACAGAGGACGCGCGGAAGCATTTCGAGCTCGGCGAGAAGCACAAGCTTGAGATGCCGCCCACCGGGGACCGTATTCTTGCCGAGGTTCGGGGCAAGACCAAGGATCCTTCCGAGTATCTCCGCGCGGGGGTCGAACTGGACAACGAGGGAAAGCTGGCCGAGGCTCTGGCAATGCATCTGGAGGCGGTGAAAATCGATCCGGAACGCGTCCAGGCCCACATCAATCTGATCTCGATTTACGGCCGGATGGGCCAGACGGACAAGGCGGTCGAACATTATCGCAAAGCGCTGGCGCTGAATAAGGATCTGCCCGACTGCCACTACAACTACGGCGTTCTTATGTTTCAGCAGGGGAACCTCGCCGGTGCGAAGGCGGCCTTTGCTCGGGCGATCGAGATCAATCCGTTCTATGCCAAGGCGCACCATAACCTCGGGGTGCTGCTGGAGGCGGAGGGGGAGCTGGAGCCGGCAGCCGCGCACTATCGGAAGGCGCTGGAGAACGAACCCGGTTACCGCCTCGCTCACTTCCACCTCGGGCGGCTTCTGCTCGCCCGCGGCCGAGCGGCTGAGGCCATCCCGCACTTCGAGCAGATCCTTAAGCCGGTGGACCAGGACACGCCGGGCTACCTCTATGCGCTGGCGGCGGCCTACGCCCGAACGGGCCAGCGGAACAAGGCGCTGGCGTGCCTGCGCCAGGCGCGGGACCGGGCGGCCGAATTCGGGCAGCGGGAACTGCTGGCAGCGATCAAAAACGACCTGGGCAAGCTGGAGGCTGCCGGAAAACATCCTTGATTGGGCCCAGACTCTGCCTGCCGGCTTTCGCGGCGTTGCTCATCAGCTCTTGCGGCCCCCGGTCGCCGGAAACCGAAGAGCCGTTGTACCCCTTCCGCGAGGCGGCCGAGGCGACCGGTCTGAGCTTCGACCACTTCATCGGCGCCACCGGGGAGATGTACATCGTCGAGATCATGGGAGCCGGCGGCGCGCTGCTGGACTATGACAGCGACGGCGACCTGGACGTTTATCTGCTCCAAGGCAACATCCTGACGCCCGACAAGACTATCGCTGAGTCGACGTTCCCGCTCCGTAAGAACCAGAAACTCGGCAATCGCCTGTTCCGGAACGAAATCGTGCCGTCCGGCCGGCTGCGCTTCACCGACGTCACCGCCGAGGCCGGGCTGGACTTTGTCGGATATGGGATGGGCGCCGCTACCGGAGACTACGACAACGACGGCGACGTTGATCTCTACGTCGCTAACTTCGGGCCTAACCTGCTATACCGCAACAACGGCGACGGGACCTTCACTGATGTGACCCATGAGGCGGGCGTCGGCGACGAGCGCTGGGGCGTCAGCGCGGCCTTTGTTGATTACGACCGAGACGCCGACCTCGACCTGATGGTTGTGAATTACGTCGACTTCACCCTTCAGGGCAACAAGCAGTGTTACGCCCCCTCCGGCGAACGCGACTACTGCACGCCGTTGGTCTACAAAGGCGCAGTCGACAAGCTGTGGCGCAACGACGGCTACGGGAAGTGGACCGACGTTTCGATCTCCTCCGGCATCGCCGGCGCGTTCGGGCCCGGTCTCGGCATCACCACCTCGGACTTCAACCGTGATGGCTGGATCGACATCTACGTCGCCAACGACACCACTCCGAATCTGCTCTGGGTGAACCAGGGCAACGGCGCCTTCCGGGAAGCGGCGCTGGAGGCGGGCGTCGCCTATGGCGAAGACGGCTTGCCAAAGGCCGGCATGGGGACCAGCTTCGGGGATTTCGACGCCGACGGCGACGACGATCTGATCGTGCTGAACCTGCGGGCGGAAGGCTGCTCGTTGTATGCGAACGAGGACGGCGCTTACTTCACTGACGTCACGTTGCGCTTCGGCCTCGGTCACCTCACGTATCGTTCCACCGGCTTCGGCGTCGACTGGATCGATTATGACGGCGACGGCTGGCTGGATCTGTTCATGGCCAACGGCGCCGTGACGATCATGGAGGAACAGCGCGGCGAGCCATACCCATTTCGCCAACCCAATCTGCTCCTGCGCAACGTCGAGGGCCGGAGGTTCGAAGACGTCTCAGGCGGCGCGGGGCCGGCTTTGCAACGCGCCGAGGTGAGCCGCGGCGCGGCATTCGGAGACATCGATAACGACGGCGACATCGACATCTTGCTGACGAATAATAACGGACCGGCGCGCCTGTTGCTGAACCAGGTCGGCAACCGGAACAACTGGATGATGATTCGCCTCGAGGGGCTCCAGTGCAACCGGCAGGGGCTGGGGGCCCGTGTCGGGCTGCTGCGGCCGGGGCAGCCCACCCGGTGGCGGCGGGTTCACACCGATTCGAGCTATGCGAGCGCCAGCGATCCGCGGGTGCATTTCGGGCTCGGCAATGCCACCGGACCGCAGACCATCATCGTCGAATGGCCGGACGGATCGCGCGAGAAGTGGGACCGCCTGCCGGTCAACACTCACCTGACCCTACGCCAGGGCAGCGGCGCCAACCAGGCGCCGGGCCGGTAATCCCGGCGTTCTCAGACGTTTTCCGGCACCACGTAGGGCGCGCGATAGTCGCGCGCAAACATCCGGTTGGCCTCTTCGTCGCCCTTCACCGACAGCGTTTCCGGATCGAACTCGAGCGTCCGGCCCAGCCGGTACGCGATGTTGCCGAGGTGCATCAGCGTGCACGAGATGGCGCCTTCTTCGATCTCAGCATTCAGCATCTCGCGCTTGCGGGCGCGCACGGCGTCGATGAAATTCTTCCAGTTGCTGCCGCCTTCCGAGCGGGCCGGTCCGGGCTCCTGTTCCCGGCCGAGGTAGGTGGCGTAAGTGGCGTAGCCGTCGATGGCCATGTAGCCTTTCGAGCCGTAAAAGATGTTGCCGACGGTATTGCCGCCCCGCTTCCCTTCCCGTTCGCCGATGCCGGCTTCGTGATTGGTGATCCAGTGGCGGACTTCGAAGACCATGAGCTGGCGCCTGTTGCCCCGGCCGTTGAACTCATAGCTCACCACCATCGTGTTCGGCGTTTCCTGGTCGTCATCGAACATGAAGTGTCCGCCCATGGCGCTCACCTTGGTGGGATAGGTGACGCCGAGGCCCCAGCGGCAGATGTCGAGCTCGTGGATGCCCTGGTTGCCGAAATCGCCGTTGCCGTAATCCCAGAACCAGTGCCAGTTGTAGTGAAAGCGATTCCGGGTGAAGGGCCGCTTCGGCGCCGGCCCCAGCCACTCGTCGTAATGGACGCCGGCGGGGACAGGCTCCTCGGGCGCGCGGCCGATGGTGTCCCGCCACTTGAAGCACAGCCCTCGCGCCATGTACACATCGCCGATGACGCCCTCCCGCAGCTTTTGCACGGCCTCATTCAGGCCAACCGTCGACCGGCTGTTGGTGCCGTGCTGCACCAGCCGATCGTACTTGCGGGCGGCCGCGACGATCTGGCGTGATTCGAAGATGTTGTGCGAGCAAGGCTTCTCCACATAGACGTCTTTGCCCGCCTGGCACGCCCAGATGGTCTGAAGGGTGTGGTGGTGGTTGGGCGTGGCGATCGAAACGACGTCGATCGTCTTGTCCTCGAGGAGCTTGCGGAAGCTGGTGTAACGGTCTGGGCGTTTGATTCCCTTGCTTTCCAGCTCTTTGATCCGCTGATCGAGGACGTTTTCGTCCACATCACAGACGGCGGCGATCTCGACGTTTTTCATGCCGCCATACTCTCTCAGGTGGGACCGGCCTTGGCCGCGCAGCCCCACTACCCCCACCCGAATGGTGTCGTTCGGGCTGGCCAGGGCACTCGCCTTAAACGATGTGGCGGCCGCCGCCGCGCCCATGAGGAAATATCTTCGATCCATAAGGACTGGCCTCCAGTCAGACATAGTTTACCCGATTAGCGTATACTATGGCAGCCGGGCCAGCCTTTGCCGCACAGCCGTCACATCATTGGGGGCCGGGGTAGCGTCTTGATGTCATCAGCCGACTTGCCCTGGATGGCGCCGTCGCCGGCATACCAGGAGCCCTTGCACTCATTGCACACGGGCATGCCCTTGGTGGCATTCGGGCCGCACGGGCACTGCCCCATTTTCATGGCGCAGTGATCGCAGGGGTGCCGGAGGCAACAGGTGTACTTGCCCTGTTGGGCAGCCTGCTGCTTCTGCCTCTGAACCGCTTCGTCAGCCCGAACCATCGCCTTCGGGCGGTTCATCATCATCTTCTTCATCATTTCCGCCATCTGGGGCGGAAGCGCGGGCGCCTGGCCTTGGGCTCCTAGGATGCCCAAGCCGGCAACAGCCGCCACCGCGAGAATCGCAACCGCAAGAAATCTTTTGACCTTCATAGATTGAGAACCTCCGTTCTTCCCCCGTTGCTTCGCTGCCTGTCGGAGCGCGGTTCCGCCTTCGAGTGAAGACGTTACGCCCGTTAACTGCCCGCCACCGGCGGCGAGCGTGAGCGCCGTAACCGTTCCGCCGCGCCGGCGAAGGTGTCAGAAGAAGTGATGACGCCAACTGAAGTTGCCACCCGGAGAACTTTCTACCGGAAGTTGATACACCTGTTAACTTCTCTGACGGGCGCCGGGCTGGCCCTGCCGGCCCTTGCATATCTCTTCCTGCCTTGTCGAGAGTGCCGGAGAACAGGCCGACGGAGTTGATCTTTCAGAAGAAGCGGGTTGATGGCTGGAAAACCGCGTACCAGCGGTCGAGCGCCTGGGTTGTTCGCTCGGGCGCCGAATTGACCGCCTTCGCCCCTCAGTGTACGCACCTCGGCTGCGCCTACCACTGGAGTGAACAGCGTCGCGAGTTCGTCTGCCCGTGTCACGACTCGAGGTTCTCGTTGGACGGCCGGGTCATTTCCGGGCCGGCTCCGAGGCCGCTGGACCGGTATGAGGTGCGCATCGAAGGCGACCGAATCTGGCTGGGGCAGCTCAGCTCCGGAAAGCCCGTGTGAGCCCGTGGGGAGTGGGATGCGAAAGCTGCTCGACTGGGTGGACAGCCGCACAGGTTTTATCAGCGGGGTCGGAAATTTCCTCGATGAAAAGATCCCCGCCTCAGCCGGCTGGCATCAGGTCTTCGGCAGCGTGGCGCTGTTTCTCTTTCTTGTCCAGGGATTCACCGGGGTCCTGCTGGCGCTCAACTACGCCCCCCAGCCCGGCGACGCTTACTACAGCGTCAAGTACATCATCGAAGAACTGACCGGCGGCCGCATCATCCGTGGGCTCCACCACTGGGGCGCCAGCCTGATGGTCATCGTCGTGGTTGTCCATATGGCCCAGGTCTTCCTCTGGGGCGCTTATAAGAAGCCCAGGGAAGCGACTTGGCTGATCGGGGTTGGCCTCCTGCTGCTGGTGTTCGGATTCGGACTGACGGGATACCTGCTGCCGTGGGACAACAGGGCTTACTGGGCGACTGTCGTCACCATCCAGATCTCGGCTCTGGTCCCCGGGGCGGGCGATTTCCTCCTCCGACTGCTGGGCAGCCCCGACGGAAAGGTGGGCGTGGCGACGTTCTCGAGATTTTACACACTGCACGTGATCGTTCTTCCGGCACTGGCGAGCTTGTTAGTGGTGCTCCACGTGGGTCTGGTGCGCCGGCACGGCGTGACGCCTGCTCCGGAGGACAGCGACCGGCCGAAGAAGAAGTTCCACCCCGATCAAACCATCAAGGACACGGCCGCCATCTTTGTGGCCTTCGTAACGCTGCTGGTTTTGGCGGTCGTCGTGGACGCACCGCTGGAGCGCTTAGCCGACCCGACTGACAAGACCTACATCCCTCGGCCGGAGTGGTACTTTCTGTTCCTGTTCCAACTGCTGAGGCTCTTCGAGGGTCCGTTCGAGGTGTTCGGCGCCGTCGTCCTTCCGACGGCGGCGGTGTGTGCGCTGGCGCTGGTTCCGTTCGTTGACCGGGGGAAAGTTGTCAGGGTGCGACAGCGAACTGTGGCGGCTTCGCTGGCGGCGCTGGGGGCGATCGGATGGGCGGGGTTGACAACGGCGGCCGTGATGGCCAGTCCGGAGCAAGCGGCAGGACCTGTGCAAGGCCTGACGCCTGCGGCTGACTGGACCCGCCTAACGCCGGTCGAGCTGGCCGGCGCGGCGTGCTTCCGGCAGGAGGGGTGCGGGATTTGTCACAACCTGGCCGACGGCGAACCGAAAGTGGGGCCGACACTGGCAACGGTGGCTGAGCGCAGGTCTGCCGACTGGATGATCGCACACTTTCGAAACCCCTCGCAGGTGGTGCCGGGCAGCCCGATGCCGCCGGCGCGAGTTTCGGATGAGCTGTTGAATGCGCTGTCGGCTTTTCTGCTCAAGCTCACACCGGAGAACGCCGAACGGTTCGGGCAAATTCCGGAGTTTGCGCTGAGGGCCGGAACCATATACCTGGAGAAGGGCTGCGGGAACTGCCACGTGGTAAACGGCGTGGGTACCCAACTGGGGCCGGTGCTGAACGGCGTCGGCCAGCGGCGCTCGCGGGAGTGGATGGTCGAGCACTTCCGGGATCCGCGGAGCCGGGTGCCAGACAGCATCATGCCGGCCTATGAATTCAAGCCGGGGGAGGTCGAGGCGCTGGTGAAATACCTCTCGGCGCTGCCGCCTGCCTAGGGCCGCTCTACGCGGCCTGAGGAATTTTCATCCTTGACATCGATCCGGGAAATGTGTATAAAGACGATGATCTCGGTCGCTGATCCGGCGATAGGGGTCAACGGGGTGAAGAACGGAAAACGGGGATAGATGTGTTCTTTCCGCTCCCTCACGCCAATCGATTGAACAAAACACCGAAAGGAGGCTGCATGAGCCGATCATTCTGGGAATGTCGGTTTCCAGCAATCGTCGGGGTGGTGATTGCGGCAGTCGCATTGCTGTCGCTCGCTGCTCCGCTTGCTTACACTCAGATCATTCAGGGTTCGATGACCGGCCTGGTCACAGATCCCACTAACGCCGCCGTACCCGGCGCTGAGGTCACCATCCTGAACACCAGCACCGGAAATCAGCGGACGACGGTGACCAATGCCGCCGGGCAGTTCAACTTCCCGACAATCAGTCCCGGCACGTTTGACGTGACGGTCACCAAGGAAGGCTTCCGGGCCTTTGTGAAGCAGGGCGTCGTAGTGACCATCAACAACGTCACCCGGGTCAACGTGACCCTCCAGCTTGGGCAGGTAGCCGAGCAGATCACGGTTTCCGCCGAGGCGGCCACGCTCCAGACCGACCGCGCCGAGGTCCGCGGTGAGGTCACGGCCAAGCAAATGGAGAACCTGCCGGTGCCCCTGGGGCGGAACTACCAGATGCTGGTGGCCACGCTGCCGGGCATCTCCCAGCCGGAGAATGCTCACTCGGTGCCGTCGAACCCGTCGCGCGCCGTGCGGTTCAACGTGAACGGCACCAGTCGGTCAAACAACAACACCCGCATTGACGGGGCCTCGCAAACCAACGTGTGGCTGCCGCACATGACCGCTTACACGCCGTCGCTGGAGGCGATCGAAACGGTCAACGTCGTGACCGGGTCGTTTGACGCCGAGCAGGGCCTGGCGGGCGGCGCGGCCATTAACCTGGCCATCAAGAGCGGCACCAACGACGTGCACGGATCTGCCTTCTGGTACCACAACGACCAGCACCTGAACGCGTATGCGTATTTCAGCGACCGGGACAACCCCAAACCGAAATTCTTGTACAACCAGTTTGGGGGCACCATCGGCGGGCCGGTCAAGAAAAACAAGATCTTTTACTTCCTCAGCTACGAAGGCACCCGGGAGCACAGCAACGTGCAGACGTTCGTCGACGTGCCGTCGGAAGCGGCGCGCCAGGGCGATCTGTCGCAGTCGCCGAATCCGATCTTCGATCCGATGACAGGCAACCCGGCGGACCGCAACGGCGCGGGCCGGATCCCGTTCCCGAACAACATCATTCCCAAGTCCCGCTGGTCCGAGCCGTCGCGGATCATGACCACCGACAGCCGCTGGCCGCTGCCCAACTTTCCGGGCCGCGGCTCCTATGGCCTGAACCAGAACTACCTGGCCAGCGGCAAGTACTTCTTCGACCGCGACACCCTGGACACCAAGGTCAACTTCAACATGGGCCAAAAGGTTTCGTCGTTTGCCCGGTTCAGCTACCTGAACTACGAGATGGACAACCCGACGGTATTCGGCGATTTCGGCGGCCGGCGGCTGCACCCCACCAACTCGAACATGGGGCATGGATTCGGCTTCACCACCTCGGGCACCTGGTCGACGACCTACGTCGCCTCACCGACGCTGGTCTTTGACGGTTACTTCGGCTTCACCTGGATGGACACCAACGTCGCCCAGAGGCTTCTGGATCAGAACATCGGGACCGATTTCTTGAAAATCCCGAACACCAACGGCACCCGCACCTTTGAAGGCGGCTGGCCGCGGATCCGGATCGACGGCTACGAAGATCTGGGCATCCAGAACAACTTCATGCCCTACTTCCGCTCCGACCCGCAATGGCAGATCGTGGCCAACGGCAACTGGACCAAGGGCCGGCATGAGATCCGCTTCGGAACGGATCTCTACTGGCAGAATCTGAACCACGAACAGCCGGAGTTTTCCGGTTCGGTGGCTCCGGCTTCCGGCGGTTTTCGGCATCGCTCCGGCGCCACTTCCCAACGGGGAACTTCGACCGTGTCTGAGTTCAATGCGATGGCCTCGTTCCTGCTTGGCCTTCCGCAGGAAGCCGGCCGGATCATGCAGTGGCCCAAGCAATACCACACGCGGACCAAACTTTACAGCGCCTACGCGCGCGACCGCTTTCAGGCTACGCAAAAGCTGACGCTGACCTACGGGCTTCGGGCGGAGTTCTATCCCTTCCCGACCCGCAAGGAACGGGGTCTGGAGCGGTACAACTTTGAGACGAATGAAATGCTGGTATGCGGCACGGGCAACATCCCGAAGGACTGCGGCATGGGGACCGAATGGGGTCTCGGACCTCGCCTCGGCATCGCCTACCGCCTGCGGGACACGACCGTCATCCGAGCCGGCTACGGCCTCACCATCGACCCGTTCAATTGGGCGCGCCCCCTGCGGACGAATTACCCGGTCATGGAGGTACTAAACCTGCCCACGATCCACGGCCACAGCCGCTCCTGGGCGACGACGCTGGAGCAAGGCTTGCCGCCGCATCCGCCCGAGCCGCAAGGCTCAGTGCTGCCGATGCCGACGGCCGCCGCCCTGGTGTCGGTCGACGACAACATCGAGCGCGGCTACGTCCAGTCATGGAACTTCTTCCTCGAACAGCAACTGCCGGGCAACTGGATTGCTGCGGCCGGCTATGTCGCCACCCGGTCGACGGGCTGGTTCACCACCCTGGACGCCAACTGGGGTGAGATCGGCTGCGGCTCAAGCTGCCGCCAGCTTTTCCAGCGTTTCGGCAGAACGGCCGCCACTTCATACTTTGGGGTGGTCGGCACGCCGAAGTACGACGGCTTGCAGACCCGTCTGGAGAAGCGTTTCTCGGGCGGCCTGGCGATGATGTTCAACTACACCTGGAGCCACGCCCGGAGTTGGGGTCAGAACGAATCCGGAAGCGGTGTCCGCATCGACCATCCCACGTACTGGGACCTCAACTATGGCCCGATGGGCGTGGACTACCGCCATGTGTTCAACACCACCGGCATCTTCGAGCTGCCGTTCGGCAAGAACAAGCCGTACGTCACCGAAGGCTTCGGCGCGGCGCTGCTGGGCGGCTGGCAGGTCAACTGGGTCGGGCGAATGTCGACGGGGCGGCCTACCACGCCGACCGCACCCGGCACGGTGCTGAATACGTCCGGCTCCGGCCAGCGCGCCGACTGCATCGGTCCGCCGAGAGTGATCGGTTCGGCCGACATGTGGTGGGATATCAGCCGGCTGGCGGACCCCAACGATGTGGATCCCAACACGCCCCGTTTCGGCACCTGCGGTGAGAATGTTTACCGAGGGCCCGGCTTGATTAACTTCGATCTGGGCCTGTTCCGCCAGTTCCGCATCAGCGAACGCGTGACCTTGCAGTTCCGGGCAGAGGGATTCAACATCTCTAACACGCCACACTTCGACAACCCGTCGGCCAGCATTACCAGCGGCGATTTCGGCGTCGTCACGAGCATGCAGAACACCGGGCGCGAGGGCATCGACCAGCGCGTCTTCCGCTTCGGCTTGCGGCTGGGCTGGTGATCGGGGCCGTCACAATCGACCAGCCGCGACAGGCCGCCCCCAAAATGCGGGGCGGCCTGTCGCCGCTCGCCTTCCGCCGGCTGCGATACACTGACCGTAGTATTTAGAGTCCGGTGCCGAAAAAGGAGCCGCCACAGGACGGGAGCCGGCTGGATCGGATCGAGCGCGCTTTGGAGCATCTGCTCGAGTCCCAGGCCAAGCAGGAAACGCGGCTCGATCGCTTCGAGCGCGCCTTGGAGCATTTGCTGGAGTCCCAGGCCAGGCAGGAAACCCGGCTGGATCGCTTCGAGCGCCGGCACGAGGCTTATGAGCGCCGGCAGGAGGCTTACGAGCGCCGGCAAGAGGCTTTTCAACAGGACCTCCAACAACTTCTAAAGGCACAGATCGTGCTGACTGACGCACAGCGCAAGATGGCGGAGCAACTCGGCAGGCTGGGGGATCAGCTACTCGAGCTGACTGAGGCCCAGCTCCGCACCGATGGCCGCCTGAACACTCTCATCCAGGTCGTAGACGGCATTGTCCGCAACTGGGGCGGCCCGCATAGGGGAAAATGAGAGCGGCCGTGGACGCCACTACGTTACGATAGTGGCGCTATGCTTTGGTTTGCCCTCATCTTGGTCTTGCTGGGCGCTACATCTGTCTCCGGCCAAGTCAACGCCCTTTCGGCGGAGGAAATCGCCGACGGCTGGATCCTGCTGTTCGACGGGGAGACGCTGTTCGGCTGGACGCCGGTCGGGGGCGCACAGTGGCGCGTCGACGACGGCGTGCTGGTGGCTGACAGCGGAGAGTCGGGGTGGCTGCGCCACAACGGGACATTCGCCGACTTTGTGCTGAAGCTCGAGTTCCGCACCGCGGGCGACGGCAACAGCGGCGTGTTCCTGCGCTCGGCCGCCGAAGGCCCGCCTCACGAAACCGGCTATGAGCTCCAAATCTGGGACCAGCACAAGGAGTACCCAACCGGCAGCCTGGTCAATCACGCCAAGGCAAGGCGTGTCCGGCACCGCGCCTACCGGTGGAATCTTTATGAGGTCCAGGCCGAGGGGGCCCATTGGGTCATCCGGCTGAACGGAAGAAAGGTCCTGGATGCCCGGGACGGAAAATCCAAGATCGGCCATATCGGGCTTCAGTACAACAAGGGCAACAAGATCGAGTTCCGCAACATCAAGCTGAAGCCGCTGGGCTTGCGGTCCATTTTCAACGGGCGGGACCTGACCGGCTGGAAACAGGTCCAGAGCCCGCGGGCGAAGGAGCCGCCCGTCTGGTCGGTTGTCGATGGTGCGATCCACGTGGAAAAGGGGCCGGGGCAGCTTGAAACCGTAGACGCGTGGCGCGACTTCATTCTTCAGCTTGACATCCGCACCAACCCCTTACGGCCGGACCATCATCCCAACAGCGGCGTGTTCTTCCGCGGCGACCCCAACGGCTTCTGGACCGGCTATGAATCGCAGATTCGCAATGAATTCAAGGACGGTGACCGGACGCAGCCGGTGGATTTCGGCACCGGGGGCATCTACCGCAACCAGCCCGCGCGGAAGGTGGTGGCCGACGACGGAAAGTACTTCACGAAAACCATCGTGGCCCGGGGCCGGCACATCGCCGTTTGGGTGAACGGCTACCAGGTTTCCGACTGGGAAGACCCGAACCCCGAGGGCGTCAATGTCCGCAAGAAGGAGGCGGTCTTGAAGGCCGGCACGATCAGCCTCCAGGCCCACGACCCCACGACGAACCTGGATTTCAAGAATATCCGGATCGCTGAGCTGCCGAGGTAGCGCTTAGGGCGATGGCGGCTGCTCGGTGACCATCTCCTCGGGCAGCGGTTCGGGTGTCTCGAAGGTGATGACCGCCTCGGCGCCGAATTTGCGGTACAAGCGGAACTCGACTTCGTTCTTGACGAGCATCTTACCCTGCCGCATCTGCATCTTGAACTTCAGCGGCAGCAGGTACTGGCGCCCGGCGATGTCAACGTAGTCGTAGTCGAGGACGGTGGCAGCCTGTTGCACGGGAAAGCTGGGTTCGATGTTGACCGCCTCGAGGGTGATCCGGGTTACTTGCAAAGTGTCTTTGTCGACGTAAACCAAGCCTTGGTAAGCGGGGATGGTCCGCAGCCGTCGTTCCCAACTGATGGTCCACTTGGAGCGCTCCTGGGGCACGAAATAACGGTAGACATGCGTGAGGCGCCCGCGCAGCCGGCCCCAGCGCTCCCACTGAAATGTCGCCTGGGTCTGCGGGTCGAAGATCTCCTTCATCATCGTGCCGAATTCCCCGGTCGAGGTGGAGCCCCCGAGCTCGTCCATTGTCATATTGACGGGCCGGTTGTTGACCAGGATGACCTGGTAATCCTCTTTCTGCTCGAAATAGGTGACCTTGGCCGTCACCGTGTCGATTTTGTGCCAGAACTCCAGGCCGCTAGGGTCGGCATAACGGCGGGTGACTTGGGTGCAAATAAAATCGGGCAGCCGGTGCGTGTAATTGAGGGCGTAGTCCCGGACTTTCTCGATGATCCGCTGCTGCTCCTCGCGCGGCGGCGGGGGCATGGAAGGGAGTTTGTTTTCAGCCGGCGGAGCCACTCGCGGCAGGGCGACGGAGGCGGCCACCAATGCGTTCAAGGCCTCCAAGGTCTTAGGGCCGGCTCCCAGCCCTTGCAGATCCTCGACCACGGAGGGGGACAATCTCTCGGTGAGCTGGACGTTGCGCAGGTGCTTGGCCACTTCCCCGTCTTTGTGGCCGAGGCGGATCGAGGACTTGACAAAGGAGACGACCTGGTCGACAGTGAGCCGCATCTGGGCTGCTGCCGGCAGGGACAACGCCAATGCAATGATGGCCAGCCGGGGCCTCATGCCTCTCCGTTTCTATCCTCTCAGAATGGACGGCCTCCTCGCCAGAGAAGTTGCCTAGCGGCGCCGCGGGCCTGGGGCAACGGGCGCCACCTTGTTGATCGCCTGTAAGACCAATGGCGCCATGATACGGTAGCCGGCGGCATTCGGATGCAATCCGTCGTCGGCCAAGTCCTTTTGCAGGAAGCCGTTGGCGTCGAGCATCGGGGTGTGGTAGTCGACGTAGAGATGACCGTTGCGCCGGCAGTAGGCTCGGATCCAGTCATTTAACTGAACGATGGTTTGCGGCGGCCGCTGGGGGGTGCGCTCATAGCGGGGGTTGTGCTGCTTGTTGTAGTCGTGCACCGGCAGCACCGAGGCCAGAATCACTTTGATTCCATGGAACTTCGCCAGCTCGGCCATCATTTGCAGATTGTCTTGGATGGTCTTCAGCGGCACGCCCCGCGCGATGTCGTTCGTTCCAGCCAGCACCACCATCGCGGTCGGCCTCAGGTCGATCACGTCCGCTTTCAGCCGCCCCAGCATCTCGCCGGTGATCTGCCCGCTGATGCCCCGGTTGAGGAAGTCGCGCCCCGGGAAGTACTCGTTGAGTCGCCAGCCATCGGTGATGGAGTCGCCCAGAAACACGACGCGGGGATTGTTCGGCTGGGGCGGCCCCACCTTCAAGTTGGCCTCCGCATAACGCGCCAGGTTGTCGCGGTCCGGATTGCGCAGCCGCCCCTCGAGGTCGTCCAACAGGGCGCGAAAGTGCGCCTCGATGCGCTCGACGGCCGAGCGGAGTTCGGCAAATTGCCGGCCGGCTTCGGCCGGAAACGGGTGCGGCTTCGGCAATGAGTCCGCCAGCGCCATGTAGGCCCGCAGATTCTCCAGCAGGGCGTAGGTGTGGCTGGCGTGCCGATTGCCCGCGGCCTGGAGGTTGAGGCGAGCCTGCTTGCAGTTCTCCAGCACCGGCTCGGCCGCCCGCGCCAGTCCGGGGACGGTGATCATGGTGGACTCGACGAGCTGGATCGTGCGGTCAAACACCTCGGTCACCTGCGGTCGACTGAACAGCGCTTTCTCCTGAGCCTGGCCGAGCCAGGCGGCAGCAAGCAGCACGCAGCCGAGGCGAATGAGCAGTCGGGATTTGCTTATCATCGTCGTTCCTCTTCGTCCTCCAGGATCTGGATCGTAATCGTTCCGAGGGCCACGCCCAGGCGCACCTGCGCCTGGACGGGCAGCCTCCGGTCGTCGTCGGTCAGCCATAGCAACAGGCGCCCCCCACGCCGGTAAAGGACATTATTGAACAGAAACGCCTCGTAGCGAATGGTCTGATGCACCCGGGCGGTTGTCTTGACGGTCTCGCGCTGCTGGGCTTCGACGCGCACCCAGCCAAACTTCCTTCCGTTACTCACCGGCAATTCGGTCGTCTGGCCGGGCTCCAGCCGCATGGTCCGCAGGCGAGCCAGGGCGGCCAGTTCGTCATGCACGCACGGGGGGACGGTGATCAGCTTGGTGTTGACGACAGTGCCCCGAACCAGATCCCGATCCCGGAAGGCGACCTTGCCGGGTGGCTGTTGGTAACTGACCGTAAGCTCTCGGCGTTTGCCGCCTTCGCTGATGCGGAAAAGGCTGGCCTGCGCACAGAAGGCTTCGTCGTACTGCACCCAGTAGCGGTCGTCGACACGGTAGAGGCTGTCGACAAAGCCCCTCGTCTTCAGCGTCAGCTCGGCCCGCCACGGCTGCCCGGGAGCCGGGGGCGGGATGTAAGACAGCCCGATGTCGCCCGCGCGCCAGAACCGCCAGTCCGCCCGGTAGAGCCACCTCGCCGCGACGTCTTCGGCAGCCAAGATGGCAGAGACCGCGGGCGACAAGGCAGCCGCACAGCAGAGCAGGGCCGCGCGCTCAATCGCCCGAACTGACGGCATGGGTTTGCTGCTTTTCGCTCCCGCCGCCCTCCCTTCAGCGAGGCTCGGCGCGGACCATCTCCTCCAGCGCCACCCGGGGGCAAATATTAGTGCGGATGTAATCGAGCAAGTGTCCCGCCAACCCCCGAATGCGCTTTTCGACCGCGTCATCCAGGCAGTTGCCTTGTTCGTCGAACACGGAATTTACGCTGGCTACCGACACCACGCTCGGCAACACGATCGCTCCGACGTGCGAACAAACGCTCCGAAGCTGCTCGAGCGACTTGACCGCTCCGATGGCGCCCGCGGCCACGCCGAGCAATGCCACCGGCTTACCGGCCAGCACCGACGGAAAGCCCAGGTTTTCGATCACCAGCTTCATGACGCTGCTGAAGCTGCCGTGGTACTCGGGCGTCGCCAGGATCACGCCCGTGGCGCGGTTGACTGCATTCCTGAGCGTCTGGGTGGAACTCAAGTCGATCGCCATCCCGGGAGGGGCCAGGTGCAAGTTTGCGGGATCGATATATTCGAGCGTCACCTCCGGGCGCTTCCGTAGCTCGTCGTTGACCAGCGCCAACGCTTTGCCCGTCATGTTGCCCGGACGCACCGTGCCCAGTATGGTGACAATGCGAATTCCGTCCGGTCTGTCCATTGCAGCTTCCTCCGGCGGCTCCCTGCCATTGTAGCCCGCCTCCGCGACTCGCTTCTCGATTCGGGGTTAGCATGGAGGGAGAGGACATTATGCGCGCCGTTCATGCCCTGGCGGTTGCTGTTTGCGCCGCCGCTCCTCTGGCGCGCGCGACGGAGATTCCCGCCGGCGCCCATGTGCTGCTCCGCATGGTGAACTCGATCAGCAGCCGCACGGCCCAGCCGGGCGACTACGTCTACCTGCGCACGGCGAGCCCGATCAGCGTTGCCGGCCGCATTGTCGTGCCGGCCAACAGCTATGTTCAGGGAGTGGTCACTCACTCTCGGCGGTCGGGCAAAATCAAAGGCAGGGCCCGGCTGGGCATTCGACTGGAAACCCTGACGCTGCCCGGCGGCAAGGTCCTGAAGATCTCGCCGGTGTTGAGTTCGGTCGACGACAACCGGACGGGGCAGAAGGTCGAGAAGGATGAGAACTTGGTCCGGCAGGCGCCGGAGCGCGGGCGGGACGCGGCGCAGATCGCCATCTTTGCCGGAAGCGGGGCGTCGATCGGGGCCATTGTCGACCGGAGCTGGAAAGGGGCCGGCCTCGGCGCGGGCATCGGAGCGGGTGTCGGAATGGCGACGGTCCTGCTCACCCGCGGCCGGGACGTCGAACTCCGCCAAGGCACCGCGCTCGACGTCGTCTTCGACCAACCGGTGCGGCTGGATTAGCCGGCCTCCGGCGCGCCGATTCAAGTTGGCAATTGCAGGCGGCCCTCTGCGGCCAAGCGGCGGAAACATTCGAGCGACAGTCGGATTCCTTCTTCCAGCGGAGTCAGCGGCAGTCCCGGGAAAGCTTGCTGGATGGCGCTGTCGTCCAAGTCGCAGACGAACAGGGCCTCAGCGGCGTCGGGAGCGATTCCGAGATCCGCCGCGCCGCCCATGCCGAGCTCGTTGGCAACCTTGCCGACCAGCGACAGGAACTCCTGGATGGGCACGGTCTTGCCGCGGATATTGAACACGCCATAGCCGCGAAAGTCGCCGAGAGCGCAGGCGGCGAAATGCGCTCCCACATCGGCTACATAGTGATAGTTCTCACGGCCGAAATAGGGCATGCGGAACGGTATCGGGTCGCCGCGCACGTGGCCCAGAGCCACGGCTTTCATCGCCGAAGTCGGCGCAGCGGTCTTCCCTCGGTCCCGCCCTTTGCCGTAGGTGGTGTTCAAGCGCAGGCAGACGGTCGGAATGCCGGTCTTCTCGTGGAACAGACGGGCCAAGTGCTCGCCCGCCAGCTTCCAGACGCCGTACAGGTTCCGGGGCGCCAGGACGTCGGTCTCCCTGACCGCGTCCCCCGGATACATCGCCCGGGGGCCGTAGACCGCTGCCGAACTGGCGAACACGAAGCGTTGCACGCTGGTCCCGGCCGCAGCCGCCGCCTCGAACAGATGGAGTGTCCCGCCAACGTTGATCTCCATTCCCCGCTGGGGATAGGCGTCGCAGTCCGGAGTCTGAAATGCGCCGAGGTGAATGATATGCGTGGGCCGCCACCGGCGGAGCCATTCGCCGACACACTCGCCATCGGAGACATCCCCCTGGACCAGCCTGAGTCGCGGGTCGAGCTTGTCGCCGAACCAGAGCCGCAAGAGCCCTTCAGAGGCCGACCGTGACGCGACGATGATTTCCTCGACCCCGCTTGATGCCAGGGCGTGGGCTGTCGCGGCGCCGATGCAGCCAGTGCCGCCCGTCAACAGTACGCGCGTCATGGTTCGGCTATCTCCAGAATGGCTTTCGGCACGGCGGCATGGATCGAATCGGCGAAGGCGTCCAGCGCCCGCTCAAACGGATAGAGGCGGGCGTAGTGCTCGACGGGGAATACACGGTCCCGCAGCAGCCGCTGCGCTGTTTCAAAATCCTGCCGCCCCGAGCCCATCACGCCGGTCATCGTCAGGCCCGCACGCACCAGGGTGGTGGCCGCCAGGGGCACGTCGGCCGCGTAAGTGGCGATCACGCAGATTGTACCCTCGGTGCGGACCGAGTAGGGAGCCGCTCCAAGGGCTGCCGCCGAGCCCGAGCATTCGATCAGCACGTCCACTGCGCCGTCTTCGTGGGCGTTGCCGAAGCGGTTTCCGTTGAGATCCTCGACACCGTCGCGAAGTTGTTCATGCACGGGCCGCTCGGGGCTCACCACGATCGGGAGGATGCCGCGCTCGGCCGCTGCCTTCAACCGAATATCCCGGTCCCGTTCCAGCCCCGTAATGGCCACCCGCCCGCCGGCCGCCCGCGCCAGCTCCGCCGCCATGAGCCCGATGATTCCGCAGCCGGTCACCAGAACGTCCATGCCCGGCTGGATGTTGCAGCGGCTGTAGATGGCCTGGCTGACGACGGAGAGCGGCTCCATGACCGAAGCTTGCAAGGGGGTAACGCCGGGCCGCAGGGGCACCAGGCGGTCCGCTTCCAGAACCACGCGCAAGGCCAGCGCACCATCGCGGTGAAAGCCCAGAATGCGCTTGTTCCGGCAGTAGTTCCAACGGCCTCGCCGGCAGCCCGGGCAGGCGAGATCCTGACAGCCGCGCTGGGGAATGGCGGCGACCAGGTCCCCCGCGCGCAACCCGCCCCAGCCTTCGGTGTTCGGTCCGAACTCCACGATCCGGCCGCAGAATTCGTGCCCGATGGTGCGCGGCCGTTCAACCCAAGAAAAGTTCGGCGCGCCCAAACTGGCATGGACGTCCGATCCGCAGATGCCGACGTAGAGCGGCGCCACGACCACTTCACCCACTTTGGGCTCGGCCAGCGGCACTTGCTCGACGGCCAAATTGCCGGTCACCGGCTGCGCCGGATCCTCGGGCTCGATCAGACGGCTTCCTTTGAGCCGCACGGCGGTTGTCACTCGCGCCATGGCATTGCGCTCCTCAGTCTCCTGGTTGTCCGGGTCGAGGCTCCGGCCCCGGCGTTTCTTCATGGTACAAACGAATCTGCCGGTCCGCGGGTGCCGCCAGGGAAGTGGGACATCACCAAGATGTGTAAAGTCGCCCGGGAGCCCGGAGGCAAGAGCGCCGAGCCGGCCAATCCGGAGGATTGGGGAACGATTCGCGAGCACGGTTTGGCCTGCGCCATCTCGCCGAACGGGATGCCGGACCCGCCGTTCCTCAAAGGCGTGAACAACCCGCGCTATCACGAGCAGGTGATGAGTACGACCAAACAGGCAATGGATAAGTGCGCCGAGTTCGGCGTGCCCGGCGTCATCGCACTTACCGGCTACAAGTGGCGGGATGCGGAAGATCCGGCCGGCGGCGAGATCGCGCGCGCAGAGGGCGCCGCCAATTCGGTCAAGGCCCTTAAGGACCCGGGCCGCCACGGCGAGCAGCGAAACGTGACGGTGTGTCTCGAGATGCTCAACACTCGCAACAACTCCCACCCGATGAAGGGCCACCTCGGCTGCAGCGATTCACATTCCGAAATCCGAAGGCCGCAAGCCCCGCTTATACTTGCCGAAACCGAAGAATGAGGGCCGGTACTCGCCGACCAGGTCCACGTTGGCCCGGCGGGGGATCTTGTCCTCCATCCCCAGACACCAGTAGACGGCATTGACGATCAGGCGGCGCAGCCCCTCGCTTTCCAGATCGACGGCGGCGCCCATGGTGGTGGTGAAGACCCGGCCGGCTTTTCCGCTTCTTCCCGTGTAGGACTTGATCCAGGCGATGGGCATCATCGGATCATTAGGCGTCGTTTCGAGCTTCCTGCCGCGGACCTCGCGGACGTATTTTCCGGCGACCGGCCGGTCGGTCGGTTTCATGCCCTCGAGCACCTGCCCGAGCACCAGCGGCTGGGCATCCCCGGCGAGCGGCAGGGTCACCGTGTAGACATCGGTCGGCCCCCATATGTCCTCGCACCCCCGGACGATCGGGTGGTCTTTCATCGTTTCCACCACCACGCCTCGCGTGCTCTGCACGCCGTGATGACCGTGGTGTCCGACCCAGGTTTCGCCCAGAACCTGCCGGCCGAAGCCGCCCTCCCAGGTCTTGTCGCGGTAGTCGTAGTGCCGGTAGGGGCTCGTCGAGCCCGGGCTGTAGCGGAACGCGTGCGTGGCCGTGCGCAGGCCGATGATCGGGCGTCCGGAGTGAACGTAGTGATCGATGTGCCTCATCTGATCATCGGGCAGTTCGCGAAAGCGCGTGAAGAGGATCATCAGATCGGCGGTTTGAAGCGCCTCGAGGCCCGGGATGTTGTCGGCCTGATCGGGGTTGATCGTGCCGTCGTTGCGATCGATCGCAAACAGCACCGTGCACCTGAAGCCATGGTGCTTGGCCAGGATTTTGCCGAGCTGGGGCAGCGCTTCTTCGGAACGGTATTCCTCGTCGCCCGAGATCAGAACGATGTGCCGGCCCTTGCCGGGGCCGTCAAACCCGTCGTAAATGACCCAGGGGTCGGCGCCGGGACAGACGGCCGCCCAACAACCGAACGCGATCACCCAACCGACAACTCGTCGCATCATGCCACCTCAAAACTCTGGCGCATCCACGAGGAAGAAGCAAGCCTCACCCAAGTACCGGCCGCGGTCCGTAATCTCCAGCGGCACGACGTAGCGGCCCCGCGGCTTCGGCGCCGAAAGCCGGAACCGCAATTTCTGGGCGCCGCTCGAGCGCGGCGGCACAGTGAATGCGCCCTGGCGCGGTTCGACCGCCACGGGCGCGCCGCCTCCGACGCGGTACTCGACCCGCATCGGCTCGAGGAACGGATTGTCCACTCGGAGTTCGACCGAACCGCGGCCGTCCGGCGTTTTGGAAATCAGCGGGTACACACGGAACACGTGAGGATTGAAGTCGTACAGGTGGTTGCCGCTGGGGGAGAGCCGATCGAGCGCTTCGGCCGCCTGCTCCGCCCAGCGCACGCGGTAGTCCCACTCCAGCGGGTCGAACAGAAATGGCATCCGGTGCTCGGCCAGCACCCAGTCCGGGCGGATTTCTATCATCCTCCGCGCCGACCGGGCGTGATACTCGGGAAAGCCGCGGTTCAAGCCGCTCCATCCTCCGGTGCCGTTGGCCAGATCCCACTCCTTGACGGGATAGAAGCTGTCGCCGGAGAACACGGCGCGACGGCCGTCGATCGTGGTCTCAAGAAAGCTGTGAAACCACGTCTGGCCGGGCGCGAAGTGAGCCCGAAACCGGTATCCCTTCCAGTGGAATTCTTCTCCGTCTTCAAAGATCCGATCGGGGCGCAGGCCGTCGAAGTTCGCATAGGGATGCAGGTAAGCCCAGGGCTTTTCGAGCAGGTCGGCCATCTCCCGAACCGTCAACAGCTGAAAGCCCAGCTTGCGCTGGAGCGCGGGCAGATGCCTGGCATGGTCAGAGTGCAGGTGGGTGACCCAGAGATAATCCACCTTCCCTGCCCCGACGCGCGGCAGGATCTTGTCCCAGCTCTCCGGCGGGAAGTCGTTGTCCACAGCGAAGCAGGCGCCATCGTCGGCCACCAGCAGATACGTGTTGGCCGCCACCCACAAACGCCGGCTCAGCCGCTCCAACCGGATCGACCGGCCGCGCGGCAGGGCCTCCGGAATTTCGATGGTTTCGAGTCTTCGGAGGGGCCGCGTGGCCAGGATGGGCGGGGCTTGGCCGGCGGCGAAGAGCTCGAAGTTCTTCAGCTTGGCGGCTTGCCAGACGCGGTCCGCCGTCTCAAGCAACGTTTCCTCTATGTTGTCCCGGAGCAACTCGCCGTGCGACGGCGCGATGAGGCCGGGCTGCTCATCCCTGATTCTGAGCAGCGAGCGAACTGCGGCCTCCTGTCCGGTGGCGCGCCAATGATCCCAGTCCATCTGAAACCCCCGCCACACTTTGCCCCGGGCGTAGATAAGGTCTCCGGTGAACGCCACCTTCTTCCCGTTTTTCTCCAACAGATAGGACACGTGATCGCTGGTATGCCCGGGCGTCGCGACGGCCCGCAGCCGCCCAACGGGCGTCTCCAGGACTGCCCCGTCTTCGATCCGCGCCTTCGGGTAGTCGGTTTCCCGGGTGACCATGGAGTAAACGAACCGGCTGTGAGGGACGGGAAAGAATTCATTCCAGTATCGCCGAATCGAGTCGCTGGTGTAGCCGGTATGGGCGGGATCAACCGCCGGGGCGTAGATCGGAATGCGGCGCGATTCGGCCGCCGGAAACCCGAACCACTGATCGCGGTCCCGGTGCGTCAGATAGATTCCGGCAACCGCCGTGACGCCGATC
>FWPU01003503.1_pt1 | contig 39387 bp, 37 predicted proteins | sample 2228361 | NCBI WGS metagenome assembly FWPU01 (sample SAMEA103939777, study PRJEB20133) | metagenome | reverse complement strand
ACCTTAGTCCTTTCCCTTAAAGGAAGAGGAATGGTTTTGGGAAAAATAATCTTTTGCTTATAAAAACAGAAAAAGGTATAATGGCACTCCCTCTGAATTAAAAGGCAGCGGGACTTCAGGCTTACGCCTGCGGGACCATCATACCCTTTTCACAAATAGTATATACACGATTTGCAAAAAGTCAAGTGGTCGATTTGAATTGTTTTTAAAGCGCCGCGCTGAGACGGCTTGACTTTTTCAGGATTGTTACTATACTTGAATTAATGGCAGATGGTAAACCCTGTCTGGTGTTACTTGAGGAACAGATCCTGCTCAAAATTCTTGCTATTGAAGAGAAGAAAGACTACATTATTGGTCGCGCTGATGCCTGTGATTTTGTCATTGATGGAAAAGAAGTTTCTCGGAGACATGCGCGAGTATTTTATGATGGTAATATACCAATGCTTGAGGATTTGAAGAGTACAAATGGGACTTTTGTGAATGGCAAACGAGTGGAAACTGCGGTGTTAAGGCACAATGATGAGATCAATATTGGAAATTTTACAATCGTCTTTGACGACGGCAGGGGTATCGAGGGTGTTTATGAAGAAACCCAGACCGAATCGGCAGGCAACGAAACGCAGCGTTTGGTGAAAGAGTACCGGAACCTTGCCGAGAAAATAAGAGAAAGGGACATTGCCCTTGATTTGAAAAGATACCACGAAAAAGTTATCAAAGATAGAAGAAAACTAACGCATCTTGCAAATCGTGATCGATTAACCGGTCTCTATAATCGCCGATACTTTGATAAGATTTTTGAGCAAAAATTCAAAGAGGCGCATCTTAAGAAATACCCTCTATGTTTGCTCTTCGTTGACATTGATCATTTCAAAAAAGTAAATGATACATTTGGTCATGAGAAGGGGGATGAGGTATTAAGGGGTGTGGCGCAAATCATACATGCACTTTGTCGCAAAGAAGATATTGTCGCCAGATATGGTGGCGAAGAGTTCGTGCTATTGTTTTGTGGGATGGATAGTGAGAATGGCGCGCAGGTTGCAGAGACTATCCGCAGGATTGTTGAAGAAAAATCAACGGCAGTTGTTGGTTTCAGAATTACCATAAGTATTGGTGTTTCAGTGGATAATGGCAGGTTAGCAGACCCCGGAGATTTCTTGAGAAGTGCGGATAGCGCACTTTATACTGCAAAGTCACAGGGTCGTAACCGCGTGGTAATAGCCAATGATTAAGAATTCAACGATTGGTAATTATAAGATTCTTAAATCCATTGGCAAGGGTGGCATGGCACATATCTACACTGCAGTACAGGGTTCTCTCGACCGTATTGTGGTGATAAAACAGCTGATGAAAAATCTTGATGGCGAAGCCCAGGCACGATTCAAGAGAGAAGCAAGGGTGTGTGCAAATCTCAATCACAGGAACATTGTCGAAATCTATGACTATTTTCGTGAAGGCGGTGAACAATACCTGGTAATGGAATATATTGAAGGGATGAGCCTTGCAGATATTATAGAGAAGCAGGCACCTCTTGACCCTGTCCACGCTGCCGGTATTGCGCGCGAGGTCTGCCAGGCACTTGTTTGTGCCCACAAAAATGGCATTATTCATCGTGACATCAAACCAAAGAACATATTGATTTCAAAAGATGGTGTTGTTAAGTTGACTGATTTTGGTGTGGCGCGGGACATTGAAGCACCTGATCTAACAACCACTGGGGCAATTATCGGCACACCATTCTATATGTCACCGGAACAAGCAGGAGGCGGCAGGGCTGGTTTTCAGTCAGATATTTTTTCACTGGGCGTGGTTCTCTACGAAATGGTTACGGGTAAAAAGCCATTTGTTGCCGAAGAGAATCAGGGTATTATAACAAAGATCTGCCGTGGTCAATACAAATCGCCATTCTGGCGTGACCCACATCATAGCTGGCGGCTGAGTAGAATCATCAATAAGTCAATGAAGAAGAATCCCAGAAATCGCTTTAAGTCAGCAGAAGAAATGCTCGGAGCACTAAATAGTTTTCTTGGGTGGAAGGGTCAGGCATTGATTGAAAACAACATAAAAGGAATTCTCAGCCAGATTGAATCTCAAAAGGAAGTGACGACAGTTGTAAAAGAAAAAGCCAGGAGAAGAAAGAAGCAAAAGAATAATGCAGGATTGCATATTTTGTTAATCATTTTATTGATGCTTATTATAGTTCTCTTTATAACTTACTTCTATTTACTGATTAAGTGAAATAACAGGAGCTATTTTAGATACACAACCCGATAGCAATTATTGCGGGCGGTCTTCAAATAATATACTCCTGAACATATGTTCTTGGTTGGATACCAGGTGCCTGGAACATTGATTTCGGTAATTTTATTTCCTGTGACATTGAATACTTCAACTTTGCATTTTTCTCCAGTTATTCTGCAGAAACTATTGAATGGGTTGGGCGAGACTTTTATTTCGGAGTTTCTGGAAACAGATTTCATAACTTCAGAGATCGGGACACCACCATAACGCACTTCAACCGAATCCATTGTTGGATGGTGATAGATTGAGTCACCGTAGCAGTAATGATAATTCCAGATAGTTGTATCATTATGTAGATATCTTTCAAAATAAGCAGTCATATGCCGACGAGCAATTGTTAGTTGTTCAGCCCTGGTGATTGTTGCAGTACCACCATTTTCCCAGGAATACGAATAATCCATAAAATAGCCATGATTTGCACCGTGGATAACCGCAAATGTTCCTGGCGCAGGGGCATTTGTCCAGTAGGCGGTTCGGATATCATTCCAGGGTGCAATATTGTCAATTGAACCAGTAATTATCAATTTTGCTGTGATAATATGTTGTGAATGAGTGGCAGGTGTTGTCTGAGGACTTGCCAGTGATACTACTGCCTTTAATGTGTCCATTAATCTGAATGTATCGGCAGCAAGAAGTGCCAGACCTCCGCCCATACTGTGTCCGGTAAATCCCCATTTGAACCTTGCAAGTTTATTGTAAAAGATATCCGTGCTCACTGTGTCACGACTCGCAGCCCATCGCGCTGCATCAACCATTGAATGCGCTCGGGTATAGTGCTCGGGTGTGGGGAATGGATTGGAGATTGTTGGTAATACTACTATATATCCCCATGAAGCAAGGTGCTGGGCATAACTGTAGTATCGGTCAATTCCCATTTGAAAACCATGACCAAAGATAATAATCGGACAGGGAACTGCTGCCGGATTAACCTGGTTACCTGATGAAGGATAATAGATACGAGAATTGTTCATTGTTTCATAGTAGCCTGGTATGTTTTCAGTTCTGTAGGAAACAGTCGGAAAAGGACCCACAGTATCGTAATCAGGATACTGGGCATAAATAGAAGTTTGGATTATGATCAGTGAGATGGTGAAGGTTATTAACACTTTCATAAGTTGTTCTCAATATTCAACGAGTGAATATATTTCATAATCTTTCAATTTACTTGAGCCTGATAGATAAGTTAGATTTGCTACAAAAGCACATGCAATGACATTCCCACAAAGAGATTCAACAAGCTTGCATGCAGCCAGCATTGTGCCACCAGTTGCCAGAACATCATCAAAAATCAATACCCTTTCACCTTTGCTGATGCTATCTTTGTGGACTTCTATGATATTTTTTCCGTATTCAAGGTCGTATTCCATCTTTACCGTATCGGCTGGTAATTTGCCCAATTTTCTGATCGGGACAATACCACAACCAAGATTATAGGCAATTGCTCCACCAAATATATATCCCCGCGCCTCAATTGAGACGACCTTGTCTATCTTAGCATTTTTGTATTTGTTCACAACGCCATCTATAACATATTTGAAAGCTGCAGGTTCTTTAATCAAAGTAGTAATATCCCTGAACATGACACCTTTTTGTGGAAAATCAGGAACATCCCTGATAAATTGCTTAAGGTCCATTAAAACCTCCTGCTACATTATATCTATTTCAGAACAGCTGTCAATTGAATAGGCATTTGGTAATCTCTACCATTCTCTTTTTGTTCCAAAGGGGGAGAGGTTTGTGGCGAAGAAATTTAGAATGGTATCATCTTTTCGGCGTGTTGGAAAGAATCATAGCAAAACAATTAGGTTGAGTGGACTATAGACTCCAAGGAATATATAGAAGCATACTCTATCAAGACATATTGAAGATGTTTTTTGCCGCTGGTAAAAAGCCTTAAGGAAAAAACAGCTTCTCCAAAGGATAGAAAGATAAAGAAGATTGATATGATATGGAGCTTATCAGTCAGTGTAATGATATTTGTGTTGGGCAATAAAGAAGCAATCACCACTTCACTTGCAACTACAGCAAACAATGCTCCAGCCCGGTACCTGAACCTGTATCTCGGCACCGCTGTTCTCAGTATCTGGCATATATGTAAGTTTGAATGTCTCATTTTCGTTATCTTCAACCTCTATGGTTAGGAAATGATTATCCAGTGGAAATCTGGAAATGTTCCAGAACTTTTTTATTGTTGCAACACCCGGACACACAGCATAATTAGCGCCTTTTATCGTATGGTTTAATTTCATTGTCTTTCCAGCATAACCAGATATAGAAATCAGCAATGAAGTGATTGTCCTTCAGACTCAAACTCGGAATTTGATTGAGATAAATACCGACATAGACTTCATGCTGTTTATCCTGTGCACAAAGCGGTTGCCAGGATAACACAAATGCGGTGATAACTAATATCGCTTTGATTTCAGTTTTCGTACCTTCCTCAGGTTGTGGTTATTAATCATTCCGGCTCTTAAATTCTTCAATCAAAACTTCATCCAGACGATCTGCATGATAGCTTACTCTGTTTTCCATGGCCTTAAGTTCTTCAAGATCAAGATCTTTGAGTTCACGATTCTCGGCAATATATACCCATTGATCACGGATAAAGAACTTTATTCCCATTAGTTGAAAATTAATTTCCAGCAACCGGCGATAAAAAGGTAGAAGATTTCTGGAAGGCAAGAGCGTGATCGGGCAAGATATCTCAATGTAATCAACATTGTCTATTTTGAAAATTTCAGTATAAATGAGTGCTGATCCTCGATATGCCGACCAGAGTGTTTTGGGGCGATGGCGGCATTTTTCAGGATCCAGGCCAAAGCTCGCCAAAAGGTCATTGACCATCTTTTCATAATAGGCAATGTCCACTTCATCTTTTTGCACCGGCTGTTTTTTACTGAACATTTTACCTCCTAAAATTTGAAGCCGCAGTTTTTACAGAAATTCGCTGAAGCATCATTGGAAGCCTTGCATTTTGGGCAGACTTTCATACCTACTTTGACGCCCTGAGCCTGTTTTTCTTCTATTTGCTGCTCAGGTTCTTTTTTCTTTTCAATCTTCTGGGTGCCGCAGTTCCTACAATATTCGGCTTTTGGTGTCTTAATGAATTGGTCACTCAAAAAACCACATATCGGGCAGTAGTACATTGTTGTCAGGCGGTCGTGTATACTACAAAGTTGATTGAAAGAGTCTTTGATCGCATTAATGGGTATTGCAAAACTCATGTTGTCTGCTTCACCCACGACCCAGGTGTTTATACCGACTACTTCACCCTTTGTGTTGATCAAGGGCCCGCCGCTGTTCCCGGGATTTATCGGTACATCGGTTTGTATATAGTTTATGCCCTTCACAGCTCTCTTCTTACATGAAATAATACCTTTTGAGACGGTGAAATCATAGCCATAAGGATGGCCAATTGCAAAGACTGGCTCGCCTTCTTTGACTGTGTTACTGTCGGCAAGAGGGATGGGGGTTGAATTGTTGACATTGGCAAGGCAAAATGCGAAATCAACATCATTATCCGCATAGACAACTGTTGACTCGATCTCCTGGTTGTTATAAAGCCTTATTGTGACAAAAGTATTCAGTTCAACAGTGTGTTTATTTGTTATTAGTAGACCTTTGTCATTCACATAAAACCCACTACCCCGACCTTGATTTGGCAATTTTATTACGACCATCGACTCTTTTATCGCATCAATGATTGAAGATATATCATCCATAAAACCTCCCTTTGTCCGTAATTATTATTTGCGTGGCAGAGTTCCTGCTAATACTTAACACTAAAGTTCTTGTAGCCGACTTCTTTTTCTGAAAAACTCGTGTCAATCCTGGTTACTCTTGCGGCGCGGGGTCCGATCTTGAGTTCTTCAATGAAATCATTCAGTATTCCTTTTTCTGCTTCCGCAACCACGAGTACATTTTCATCAGGCAGATTCTGCACATAGCCGGTAACGCCATATGCTCTTGCTTTTTCAATAGTGAAAAATCTGTACCCTACGCCCTGGACCAGACCATGGACAATTATTTCAGCATGCATAATACTAAATTGTTTGACTTTGGTTTGCACCAAAAATTAAACCGGTAAAAACCACATATCAAGGCTGAAGCCATTTTGTTAGTCACCAATCAGTTCAAATGCCTTTGAGACTGCTGCCTTTGCTGTTTTCACCTTGATGATCGGTGCATCAATGTCCCAGGTGTTGATGCCAATTATCGGAACATTAAACATAAGACAGTATGCAATTTCAGATAGCGTGCCGTATTTCCCATCAATGGCAATGGCACAGTCACAGGTGCGGGCAATGATAATATTGCGTGCTTGATTCATTCCAGTAACAATGGGAATATCAACATATTCATTTGCAGTTCGTTTATCTGTTCCAGGAAGAATACCAATGACAAGACCGCCCGATTCTTTGGCACCCTTTGAAGCGTATTCCATAACACCACCGAGTCCGCCGGTTATGAGTATTGCGCCTTTTTTTGCAATCAGCCTGCCAACTTCTTCAGCGATCTTGAGATTTGTTTGATTTGTTTCAGCGCCTCCGATTACTGCAATAATTCTGTTCATAATTCCCGTTCCCTGATTTCTGTTCCTTAGAATCGGGAGCGGCGGATTTGAACCGCCAATCTCTTGGTCCCGAACCAAGCGCCTTAACCGTTAGGCCAGCTCCCGTTACTTCGTCCACGGTTACTTACCTTGATGAACCCAGATTATGCTTCTGGTTTGTCTTGCCAGCCTTCTTTACCAAGCAATGGTACAAATGTGCATTCAAATAGTTCCTTGCGCAGAATTGAACCCTTGTGTTTTTTTATTAAATTCAAAGTCTGAAAATACTCGCTACCCATAGGAATAACCATTCGTCCTTTGTCTGCAAGCTGATCAACAAGTTGTCTGGGCATTTCAGGCGCTCCAGCAGTCACGAGTATAGCATCATAAGGAGCAAAATCCTTCCAGCCGAGACTTCCATCGCCCACAAGGAAGTTTATGTTCTTAAAGCCAAGTTCTGACAGAATTTTTCGGGCACGAAAACTCAACTCAGAGATTCTTTCCATTGTGTATACCCGGGCACTGAGCAAGGCAAGTATTGCGGATTGATATCCTGAGCCAGTGCCTATCTCAAGGACTGATTCATTACCTTTCAACTCAAGCAGTTCAGTCATTGACGCGACCATGTATGGTTGTGAAATGGTCTGCCCAAAACCAATTGGTAATGGGTAATCATTATACGCCTGATGATAGTATGTCTTTTCCACAAACATGTGTCGCGGCACTTTGAGCATGGCGTCAATGACTCGCTGGTCTTTGACCCCACGGGCAATGATTTGTTCATTAACCATTCTTTCTCTTTCCACATGCCAGGCATTGGTTTCAAGCACTTATATAGCATATTGAAAACATATTAAAAGTCAAGCGGGCATATCTTTCCCACTTAGCTTATCTTTACTATTGGAGTTCTTCCGCGGATTTTCTCAACAATGACATTTGATACTGTGCCAAATTGAACACACTGCTCTATAATAACATCTTTATTACCTCTTGTTTTTCCTCTTGTGCCATTTCTTACCATCTCCTCAAACAATACCTCATAGGTTTTGCCGATCATTTCTTTTGTTTTCTTTATGATAATCTGATTCTGAACCTGGATCAGTACTGAAAGTCTATCTTTTATACAATTTTCAGGCAATGAAGGATATCTGCTTGCTGCGGTGCCGGGGCGGATTGAATAGCGGTACATATAGGCATCATCAAATTCCAATTCCTTGACCAGTTCAATCGTTTCCTGAAATTCTTTTTCTGTCTCTGTTGGAAAACCAACAATGATGTCTGTGGTGATGGCTGCATCAGGAAATTCTTTTCTGATCGCTCGGATTATTTCAATATACTTTTCTTTCGTGTATTTACGGTTCATCAGTTTCAGGATTCTGTCGTTTGCGGATTGCAGGGGTAAATGAAACCATTCGCAGATGTTCTTGTTTTCTTTCATAGCATCAATGATTTCACTGGTAAAATCCTTGGGATGGGAAGTTAGGAATCTTAATCTAAAAATTCCCGTGTTCTGTGAAACAATCTTCAAGAGTTTAGGAAATGTTGTGCCATTGTAATGATACTCATTTACATTCTGTCCGAGCAGGGTAATATCTTTCACACCATTTCTGACGAGCGTCTTTATCTCACTGACAATGTCTGAGACAGACCGGGATCTTATTCCCCCTCTGACATAAGGAACAATGCAGTATGAACAGTAGTTATTACAACCACGAGTGATTGAAACAAAATCTGAGATCCTCTGCGTTGTTCTACATATTCCTCCATAAAGTTCCCTGCCAACATCAATGTCAATCACTTTCGTTTGCTTTTCAAGAATCATACTAAGGTATTCGGGTATTTTGCGATAAGAGTCAGGTCCCAATATCAAATCAATAAACGGATGTTTCCTTACGAGTTCTGAAGAAAGTCGCCGTGCCATACAGCCCACAACACCGAGTACGAGTCCTTTTTCTGCGCGCCATTTTTTGAGGGTGGAAATGTAACCAGATGCCCTCTGCTCAGCGTGTTCACGAACTGAGCAGGTATTGATAAAGATGATATCTGCTTCATCGGCAGTTTCAACCTTTATGGACTTTTCGCTTTCCAATACCCGCTGGATTATGTCTGAATCATTCTTGTTCATCTGGCAGCCGAAAGTTTTGATAAAGAATTTATGCATTTTTCAGATTAGTGTGCCAAAGGTTTCCTTTTCTGTAGTATGTGTTATTCTGATCTTATTAAGTTCTCTTTCCTGACATTCGCCATCAAGGCTGATGCGGATATAATTGTCGGTCAGACCACGCATTGTGTTCTTCTTTTTTTCAATTATTACCTCCAGGGTTTTATTAACCAGCGTATTTCGGAATTCATAGTTTTTATGCGCGATCAATTTCTTGAGTGTCCATAGCCGTTCTTTCTTTTTTCCCGGCGGTACGGTGTCACCGAGTTTATAAGCTGGTGTAATCTGCCTTGGTGAATAAGTGAATATGTGAAGATGGGTGAGAGGAGAAGAACTCACCAGCTTTAGGGTGTTCTCAAACTCATTATCAGTCTCGCCGGGAAACCCGACAATAATGTCTGCACCTATAGCAACATCATTGAAGTTTTTTGTGATAAGGTCAAAAATTTCAAAAATCTGCTCACGGGCATATTTTCTACCCATTTTTGAGAGTATCATATCATCACCGCTCTGAACAGGAATGTGAAAATGCCGACACAGCGGAATGCTCTTTAGAGCCATAATCAACTCGGTTTTGACAAACTGTGGTTCTAATGAAGAAAACCTGATTCTTGGCAAGCTGTGCATTTCTGAAAGTGATTGGCATAGTTTAACGAGTGAAGTATTGATGTCCAAACCATACAGCCCGATATTTGCACCAACCAACACAATTTCTCGAAAATTCTGGCTGGTCGCCCAGACAATTTCCTGTTTGATTTTTTCTATGGGTTTGCTCATTATCTTCGTGCGCAAGTGTGAGACAACGCAGAAAGTACAGGTCTGATTACAACCGTCTTCAATCTTCAAGAAATATCTTGATTTATTGGGCGATGGAAGGATGTCTTCTATTAAATCATTCCTTGTGGCGATGTCCGTGACAATCGCACCGGCAAAAAGTTCAGGACAGTGCTGGGCAAGACAACCAGTTACAATAATTCTGTGTTCAGGAAAGAGCCGCTTTGCCTGACGGAATCTTTTTAGGGACTTTATTTCTGCTTCATGTGTGACACAACAGGTGTTTACAATAACGACATTCTCAGCCCGATATTTCTCATTGAGGCAGTATCCTTCATACTGATTGAGTTTGCATCCGATATTGTAAAGAAACGCCAAATTAAAGTATTAAGAATTATTCTTTGTCTTTAATGATGTTCTTTTTGCGAATACCAAGTATATCGCCAATTGTAATCTTATCCGGTGCTGTCTTGATTTCTTCTTTTGTTGGTGCTGGTTTGCTGATGGTTTTTTCCGCTAAAATTATTCGGCGCAGTTTTGTCTTGTATTTCTTTACTACAAGCTCCAGTTCTTCATCTATGTGGTAAAGATCCTTAAGTTTTTTCCCTTTGCGATCAAGATACTTGGAAGGAATAAATTCTTCAAAATTACCTTCAAGCATAACTCTCAGCCCTCTTGGTAAAATGTCGCTGACTTTTCCGGTTAGCTCGGAATTTTCCGGGAATTTTTCAAGCAGTTTGACAAACGGATCTTCCTGAAGATGCTTGATACTCAGCGAGATTTTTCTGTTTTTGCGGTCAACTGAACGAATGACAGCGTCAATCTTCTGCCCCTTTTTGAAATAATCGGATGCCTTTTTCACTTTTTTATCCCAGAAGAAGTCATTAATATGTATCAATCCATCAATGCCGTCGGGTAATCTGACAAATGCCCCGAAATCCTTGAGATTTGTTATCTTCACGCTTACTTTCTGTCCCACCTGGTATTTTTCGTCAACGACTGACCATGGATCAGGTTGGGTTTGTTTCATTCCCAAGTAGATCTTACGTTCGTCGCGGTCAACTGAAAGTACTGCTGCTTCCACAGTATCGCCAACCTTAAGTAATAGACTGGGATCTTTTGCATCTTTTGACCAGGACATATCAGAGATATGTACAAAACCCTGGACATCCTTTTCTAACTCTATAAATGCGCCATATTCAACGACATTAACAACCTTGCCTTTGATAACTGTGCCAGATGGATATTTTTTCTCAATCGCTTCCCAGGGATGCGGGGTTAATTGTTTTAGCCCGACAGAAATTCTTCCGGTTGCCTTATCCATTGACAGGACCTTAATTTTGATTCTTTCATTCAGCTTGACGACCTCTCCAGGATGAGTTAGTTTTGTCCAGGACATATCGCTTATGTGGAGCAGGGCGTCAACACCACCAATGTCAATGAAAGCTCCGTAATCTGTAATATTGCGAACAATTCCTTCAATCACATCATTAACTTTCATTTTGCTGAATATCTTTTTTCTGAATTCTTCCTGTTCGGCTTCAACGGCAAGTTTCCTTGATACAACGATGTTTTTTCGTAGCATATTAATCTTGACGATCTTTACACCGACCTTCTGGCCGATGAGTGAATCAGGATTTACCTGAGGTTTGAAATCGATCTGGGAACTGGGTAGGAATGCATCCACGCCCATCAGGTCAATTGTAAAACCACCTTTAATGCGCTTGCGAATAATCGCCTGAGCAATCTCTCCATTTTCGTATAAGTGCTTTATTTTGTCCCACGCCAACTGGAAATCTGCCTTCTTTTTTGAGATTACCGGAAATCCTTCACGGTTTTCAAATGCCTCAAGAAAAACATAGATCTCTTTGCCTTCCACTGCTTCTGCTGGTTCAGAAAATTCCTCAAGAGGCAAAAAACCCTCAGCTTTCAAACCAAGATTAAGTAAAACACCATTTTTAGTACGCTTAATGACTATCGCCTTGACTATGTCGCCTTCTTTGTGCGTAACATAGCTCTCTTCCAGCAACTTTTTCATTTCTTCATTAGAATAACCGTTCATTATGAATAAAACCTCCCTGGAATGGTTTTGCCACTCCAGGACAATTATATTCTATTTTTGACATTTGTCAATCTACAAAATTGTTACACACGTCCTATTTACTTTTTCTGTTTTCTGGGTATAATCGTTTTTAGAAGGGGGTATCATGAAGCATATCTTGATGCTTGCGCTATTATTAGTTGCTTGTGCCGGACACAAAGAAAAAGGAGTTGAGTTGAAACCAACAAAAAGAGTATCGTATCTAAATATTGTTGTAAAGGATTTTGGCACGATTGTGATAAGGCTTTTTCCTGATGAAGCGCCAAAGAATGTGAAAAACATTATTAATTTGACAAATAAGGGATTCTATAATGGGTTGAAATTTCATCGCATAATCAAAGAATTTGTAATTCAGGGTGGCTGCCCAGTCGGAGATGGAACTGGTGATCCGGGGTATGAACTTGAAGATGAGATTTCACCAAACCTGAAACACCTGAAAGGGACAGTTGCGATGGCGAATCGCGGTCCGAATACAAATGGCTCTCAATTCTACATATGCCTTGAACCATTACCCAGACTTGATGGCCGTTATACCATTATTGGCGAGGTTATTGAGGGTTTTGATGTTGTTGATAAAATCGGAAATGTTCCGACATCAGGACCTCCAATGGACCGACCTTTGGTTGATATAATCATGGAAAAGGTCTGGATAGAAGAAAAGTAAAAGTTTTTCGTACTAATTTATTTGGCAATACGATTCAGTTAAAGTATCCTAACAATGAAAATATGCCTTGTTTCTGATCCCTATTATCCGTATCCTTCTGGCGTTTCAGAATACACACACTATCTTGCGAAATATCTGCGTCGATTTGGACACAAAGTAATTATTCTTACAACCCACTACAAGGATGAGAAATCTGAGAAAGATGTGATTCGTGTGGGCAGGGTCTTTTATATACCGATGAACAAGTCCTTTGCCACCCTTTCAGTGGGGCTGGAAATCCCGCGTCGGATAAAAGATTTTCTGGATAAGGAGCAATTTGATGTGGTCCACACCATGGGTCCTTTTCCACCGAGCATATCATTCTTTGCATTACACTATTCAAAATCACTCAACATTACGACATTCCATTCAACGGGGTTTGAATACCACCGTTTCGGTGCTTATATCTTCAGGAAGTTTTTTCAGAAATACATAAACAAACTTCACGGATTAGTAGCGGTTTCAGAAACACCGCGTGATACATTTCTACCATATATCCCGGGAGATTATACAATCATTCCCAATGGTGTGGATGTGGAGCGGTTTTATCCCGGAGTTCCACCAATTGATGAATTGGCAAAACTTGCAAAGAGAAAAATCCTCTATTTGGGAAGGCTGGATCGACGCAAAGGTTTGATTGAACTTTTGAATGCAATGCCTCTTGTTCGTAAAGATATGCCGGATGCTATGTTGATAGTAGTTGGCAGAGGACCACTGGAAAATGATTGTCGAAGACTGGTAACAGATCTTGATTTGACCGATGCAGTGATATTCAGGGGATATGCGAGACAGGAGGAAATTCCATCTTACTATGCTTCGTGCGACCTTTACTGTTCCCCGGCGCTCGGTGGTGAATCTTTTGGCATTGTGCTGTTAGAGGCAATGGCAATTGGTAAACCTGTTATTGCTTCAAAGATCCCTGGATATGACCGGGTGATTAATGATGGATACAATGGGTTGTTTATCAATCCTCATGACAAACATGATGTTGCAAAGAAGATAGTTAGCCTAATGAAAGATGTAGAATTAAGAAACAGACTTGTTGCATATGCATCTGAATTTGTAAAAAATTACACCTGGGAACATGTTGCAAGAAAGATTGAGGCGTTTTATCAGGAAAAACTGGTAGTTTTCAGAAAAAAAGCCATAGCTGGTAGACTATTTGATCTTTAAACCATTAGCAGTTTATCGTAGTCAAATATAACAGAAGGAGGTTTTATGAAATCAGTCGCAACCGGAATATATCTGGTTCTTTTCATGGCAGTGTTGGGTGTTGCTCAGGGCATGGGACCCATGGAACATTGCAAGGATATGGGTGGATGCAAAGAAATGTGCCAGGGCAAGGAAATGTGTTGCCCTGAAACTGATGTCCTGACCCCTGAACAGAGGATTAAGGTTGAGGATATAAGAACCGAGACAAGAAAGGCAGTAATTCCGATCAGATCCCAGATTGATCTCAAGCAGATTGACCTGCAGGTTGAAATGAAGAGTGACAACCCCAATAAAGATAAAATTATCAAGATTTCAAAAGAGATCCATGAACTTGAGTGGCAGATAAAGAAACTGCATCTTGAGGAAAAAATGAAAATCCATTCCCTCCTTACCCCGGAGCAGCGTGAAAAATTGAAAATGCAGAGACATAAGAAAATGATTAAGGAGATTGAGATCAAACGCGAACACAGAGATTAATCGCGGCTCATTTGAATCACCTCCACTTTTCCTCCCCTATAGGGGGAGGAAAAAGGGGGAGGAAAAAGGGGGAGGAAGGGGAAATCTCAGGTTGATATTTTTGAAATAGAAATTTAATTATCGGGGCGTAGTGTATTGATTTTCTATGTGAACTATGTACTCTCAGGTTCTACCTGCCAGATTGAGAAAAAATATGGTTGGATTTCGCTGTAAATATTCTTTTTGGGGGGGTATTTTTCTAATAACTCATGGAATAGCACCCTGGTATTCCTATTCCGCGCAAGACAGGCAAAAAAGATTTTTTCAGCTGTTTGTTCAATGTCAACCGGCAGTAGTTTTTCTTCTGATTCAAAGGGTAGCCACTTTAATGGCTTTATATATGGGTTAATCAGTTCGTATATATCTTTGTTGCAGATAAGTATATCTGCATTTTGAGCATATTCATATAGTTTGTGCTGGTAGTATGTTTGTTGCTTCAAAAACTGACTGTGTTTATAGTGTATACCTGCATTCACAACAACCAATGGAATTAGAAAATATTTTACGATTCTGCCGACGAAGTTTATTCGGCTCAAAACTTCGGCATAGGGGATAAGCAGAAAAGGAATGATTGGTAGCATATATCTCTGTCCCCGGATTATGTTTTCAAATATGGTTGTGCCTGTATCCAGAAAATATTGTAGCGAAAAGAATACTACGAATAATACCGCTGGTGCAATGAAGATATATCTCTGTCTTAATCTGGTCGCAAATGGTAATATTAAGAGCGCAGGGTAGAGGATGTTGAGAAAAATAACAAAACGGAATATCATAACTGGAAAATTTGTAACAGAGAATCCAATCATATTTTCACTGGTTGGGCCGGTAATGATCTTAAAATAATACAGGTGATACAGGAATAATGGGATGGTAGCAACAAAAGACCCGACCAATAATAATAATAGATTCTTGAAACTCTTGTTGAACAGCAATACTATCAGAAGCCCCAAAATGATGAGCGCGACAGGATACCTTATGGCAATACCAAATCCGAAGACCAAACCTGCCAAGAAGTGCTTTTCTTTGACCAGGAAAAACAACCCGATCAGACAGCACACTGTTGCAGGTAGATCACTCATTATTGTCCTGCCATACAAAGTAAAGGCAGGATGGAAAAGAAACAATAGAGCATAGAATCGTGGTAGGTGAAAATGGGAAAGTATCAAAATTAGCATTACATATCCGATCGCGATCAGAAAAAAGCTCCTTGCAAATGACCATTTCCAGTGGATTGCTGTGAATGGCAAGAGTAATAGACTATTGCCTGGTGCATATCTGGAAACAAGATGACTATCAACCGCCACTGAAGCCGGTGCTGAAGGTACTCCAGCCTGGTCATAGTAGACCTTACCATGCTGGAATGTGTATGCTGTTGAAAGATAGGCAGTCTCATCAACAATTCCAGTATTCTGCGGAAAGAAGTACAGGAATAGAAAAGAAAAAATGACAAAGCCGATGCTCAACACGATTTTGTCTTGAAACATAATTTAGTATATGCCGAACCATATTCAAGTCAAGTGATTGACTTTGTGAACTAAGTAGATATAATAGAACAAGAAGGAGTTCTAAAATGGCAATTGTACTTGATGGTAAGAGTTTGACAATTGAAAAACTTGTGGCGATTGCCCGCAATAATGAAAAGGTTGAACTTGCGTCTGATTCCCTTGAGGAAATCAAGAAATGTCGGGCAATGCTTGAGAAAAAATTAAAAGCAAGGGAAATAATGTATGGGACAAACACGGGTATTGGTGAGTTGTCTGAGGTTGTTTTATCTGATGAACAGGTTGAGCAGTTTCAGCGATATTTGATATACAATCATGCTGCCGGTATTGGTGAGCCAGCACCGATTGAATATGTTCGGGCAGCAATGGCAGGCAGGATAAATGTTCATGCCAAAGGTAAATCTGCCTGTCGTCCCGAAATTACCCTGACGCTCGTTGAAATGCTCAACAAAGGTGTAACGCCTGTGGTCTGTCAGAAGGGTTCGGTCGGTGCGTGCGGAGACCTGGCACCAATGTCCCAGATAGCTTTACTAATGCTGGGCGAAGGAGAGGCATATTATAAGGGCGAGCGCCTACCAGGCAACATCGCCATGGAACAGGCCGGTATTCCTGTACCCGGACTCAAAGCACGCGATGGCCTGGCAGTAATAAATGGCTCAAATCTCTTAACAGCAATGAGTGCTTTGCAGCTTTATGATATCAATCGCTGGCTCAAACAATCTGAGATTGCCTGCGCCATGACCCTTGAGGCATTGTTTGCGAATATGAAGCCCTATGATGTGAGACTGCATGAGGCACGTGGTTTTCATGGAGCAGTCCGTTCAGCACGGGCAATTATGAAGTGTATTGAAGGCAGTGATCTATTAACCGGAAAATACAAAACCAAAGTGCAGGATGCTTATTCAATGCGTTCTTCACCACAGGTCATTGGTGCGGTACATGATGCAGTGCGCTGGGCAAGAGAACAGGTGGAGACTGAACTCAATGGTGTGGGTGATAATCCAATATTTATGCCTGAATATAATCTTACCCTTACTGGTGCCAATTTCCAGGGTTCACCAGTATCATTGCCGATGGATATGGTGGGTGCAGCACTCACCATGGCATGTGTGCTTTCAGAACGAAGATTAAACCGATTAACAAATTCCAATCTCAGTGTGGGATTACCCGCCTTTTTGACAAAAGACCCTGGTATCTTTTCTGGTTTCATGCTCAGCCAGTATGCTGCTGATATGTTAATAGTGGAACAGAGAATACTCTCTATGCCTGCTTCAATACAATCAATTCCTGCTGCAGCTGACCAGGAAGATTTTGTGTCAATGGGAATGAATACTGCAATCAAAAATCATCAGATAATTGACAATGCATATGGAATACTTGGTATAGAATTCATGGCAGCAGCCCAGGCACTGGATTTTCGTGAATTCAATCCGGGTAAGGGTGTGAATGTCGCACGACAGGTTATCAGAAAATATGTTCCACATCTGGATGAAGACCGCCCATTATATCCTGACCATAATGTAATGAAGAATCTTGTCAAATCGTGCGAAATCCTTGAAGAGGTTGAAAAAGCAGTGGGTAGTCTTGGCTAAGTAATGAGCTCGTGATGCTATTTATAGTAATTTAGCGAAATAGTTCCATCCTCCAATTTTACATACGAAAAATTATCCACCCAATCACCAGTATTTAAATAGTATTTGCTGTCTGAATAACTCTTGAAAACTGGAATATGAGAATGGGCAAGGATTACAATATCAAAGTCTTTCAATTTTTCCTGCGCATAATCTTCAAGGATTTTGCTTAGCTGTTGACTGCGGGGTTGTTGTCGGGAAAGGTGAGCGACACCCTGTGCCAGGAATACACCTACATCAGGATGGACAAGGCTGTACAATTTGTGGTTGATCTTTGAAGTCAACAGGTTTTCCCACAAAACTGTCCAGAATCTGCGGTCAATCCTATTGCCATGGGCAAGAAAAAGGCTCTTACCATCCAGTTCAATGTTTGTCTGATTTGGATAGACACGAAATCCTAATTTCTTCAGAAAATCGCCAATTAAAACTTCGTGATTGCCAAGGACATAGTGCAATTTGATACCGGCTTCGTGCAGGTTGTAAAAAGTTGCAAGGATTTTGAAGTAATCTTTGGGCAGGGCAATGCTGTATTCAAACCAGAATTCAAACATATCACCGAGGATAAATAGATTTTCCAGGTCAGGTGCTATTTCTTTTAAGAACTTTAGCAGAACCCTTGCACGGTAACTATCATCCTTACGAATATGCGCATCGCTCAAAAAGATATGCATAATCTCAAATAATTTAATCAGAATTTTGTTGAAGTCAATAATAAAAAGCAAAGAAAGGTTGATGCTGATATTTACTTCTTGACTGTGTTGTCGGTTGTGATTACACTCTGGTATGAATGGTATATATGTGTATCTGGCACTGCGAGAGATCGCACCATTATTATTGAAAAAATTTGTCCGCAGGGTTTCAATAAGAGAACGGCTGGTGCAGATTGAGTTTGATAAAAAATCATTGTTTGTTTCGCTTTTTCCACCGGCACTGGGTTTTTATTTTGGCAATGCCATTTCTGATTTTGATAGACTCAGTCATTTTGATGACCATATATCCAACAGTCAGTTTGTGATGATTGGACAGTCAGGGTATAGGCCAATAATAGAAATTGATGCTGAAAAAGTAGTGTATGGTCAAAAACAGACACTGAAGATAAAACTGCTGTTTTACAAAGACGCACCCAATATGAGTGTTGAGATTGATGGCTCAAAAAAACATCTTTTCATGCGTCATGTGGAAAAGAGCGCAAGGCAGTCAATATTTGATATGACTGTGGAACAATTAGCAGACAAAGAATTATTAACAAAGAATTTTGAAGGTATTGATAAATTCCTTGCCCATGAATTGAATCAGGAAAATTTTGAAAAACTCAAAGCGACTATTAGTGGTGAGTTCTGTAAGCCAAGACTCGTCTCGGTTTGCCCAATGAGGATTAGTCTTTTCTCTCAAGAGTACATCAAAGAATATGATTCCTGGAATGATTTGCTCGCCGATGGCATTCAGAGATTCTTAAGACACATGCAGGAAATTTCTGCTCTAAAGCAGAGAGAAAATCTTATCAAGAAACTTGAAAAGAAATTCTACGAATTAGTAGCAAGGAAGACCGATCCCGCGACACTGGAATCAAACAGAATTGCTGGAGAATTAATACTTGCCAATACTTTAAAGATAAAAAGGGGTGCAGACCAGGTGGTGTTATTCAATCCTTATACCCAGCAGAAGATTGACATAAAACTTGACCCGGCGAAGACTCCGCGGGAGAATGCCGAAATATATTTTAAGAAATATAAGAAATTGAAACACGGTATACCCAAGATTGAAGAACAGATAAATAAAATCACGAAGCAGATTGAAGTCTTGAAAAGCGGTGCTGAAATACAAGGTGATAAGACGAAGGCTTCCTCGGTTGTTCAGAAACAAGACAAAATGGTTTTGCCTTTCAGAGAATTTGTGTTGCCCAGTGGTTCAAAAGTCTATGTCGGAAAGAATGCAAAGTCAAATATGGAACTTACATTCAGATTTGCCCGTCCTGATGATTATTTCTTTCATATTCGCGGTTGTGAAGGTGCACATGCGATATTGAAGCCAGTGCTACAAAAAGGACAGAATGTGAGAAAAGAGGATATTGCAATGGCGGCAGCAATTGCTGCTTATTTTAGCAAGGCAAAGACGCAGAAAAATGTGCCCGTTTCTTATACCCAGCGAAAGTATTTGAAAAAAAGCAAGAAGGGGAAATTAGGTACAGCAGTATTGATGAAAGAGAAGGTAATATTTGTAGACCCGGGATTACCTTCTGATTCCTAAAATTGAAAATATTCCGAAGATTGTGAAGACAATATTGGGTAGCCAGGCAGCAATAAATGGCGGCATAATGCCAGCATAACCATAAGCCCGGCAGGATTGAATAAATCCCCAGTAAACAAACGCCAGCACAATACTGATCCCAAGTCCGATTGCAATACCGCCACGGCGTAGGACCATTGAAATCGGAAGGCAGATTACCAGTAGTATAAGTGTAATCAGTGGAAACGAAAAGCGGTAGTTTAGTTCCACATTCTCTTTTGATACATCCTCACCAGCGCGCAGTCTTTTCTTGACGAATTTCGAAAGTTCACTAAAATTCATTTCCTCCACTGGTTTTGGCAATCGGGTAAAATCTATCGGCTTCTCCTGCAGTTCGGGTAGAGCAAGGGTTGGGATGCGTGTTATCTTTTCATTATCCAGGGTGTCAAACTCACGCACAGTAGCATCAGTAAACTGCCAGATACCAATGAATTTTCCATACAGCGCATCAACACGCTTTGTAATACGTTGTTTTGAATCAATCTTCCAGAGCTTGATGTTCTTCATTGAGGAATCTTTCGGGTTATACTGCCTGATATAGTAGATCCAGTCATTTTCACCGTAATAGAAGAAGTTGTGCCGTTTGGATTCCGCCGGCATTGGTCTCTTTTCAATCTTTGTGATCCTGTGTCGTGTCATTTTACCCTGTGCCCACACCATTACAGTTTCCTGAAAAATAAAAGTGAATACAGAAATACCTATACCAGCGATGAGTATTAGTGAGAGCAAACTGTTTATGTTCATCCCCTGCGTTTTCAAGGCAAGTAATTCGCGGTATTTGGTCATATAGCCAAAAACGAAGAATACACCAATGATTGCAGCAACCGGAATCAACAGCACTGTATATGATGGGATAAGATACAGATAATAGGTAATTATGTCCATAAAAGGAACATTTCTTGACAGGTATCTTCCCAGATTATCAAAGAGGTTAATTATGATATAGATGAAGATAAGGATTAACAAAGCAGAGAAAAAATAGCGCAGGAAATCACTTAACACATACTGCTGGATTCTTTTCATATCGGTTTTCTCTTGCAAAATGGCAGGTGCTCATATTCAGCAAGCCAGAACAGGACAAGTCCGGGAATGAGCAGGATAAAATTTGGCAGCCACATTGCCCAGAATGGTGAGAAGTTTCTGCGGTCGGCAAATTCTTCGCCGGTAAGCACCAGAATGTAGTAAGCAGAAAACAGTAATATTCCGAGCAACAATCCCGCAATGCCACCCCTTCTAAAAATGTAGCCAAGCGGCGCACCTATTATTAGAAATACAAGACAGGCAAAGGCAAGAGAAAATTTTTTGTTCAATTCAATCAGGTACCGGGTGCGGTTTCTCATCTTGCTTTTGATTATCGACATTCTCTGTTCAATCTGAAAGCTGATTATTTGGGTTCGGTCGATCTCGCCGGTAGTATATTTCTTGATAGCCGCCATGCTGGTTTCATGGATCTCTTTGTTTATATTGTTTATTTCAGCCGAGATTGTTTTGATATTACCTATGAGACGGGGAAGATTCAGTTCATCATCACTACGCACCTTTCGCTCTTTCCTAACAAGTTCAGTATTTACTGGAATGTTTATAGTCTGTTTTGTGAACCGAGTCTTCTGGTATGTTGTATTATCTACCAGTTGATGAAACTCACCATCAAAAAGAACAAATTGCATCATATCTTCGGTGTCCAGTGATTTTAAATTTCCACGCGGTGCAGTAATGATGGCGTTATTCCTCAAATCGTATATTGCGATATCAAATATTTCTCCGGTCCTTTCAATTTTTTTTGCAATGTAGATTGTATATCCAGGAAATTCATTGGTAAAGACACCGTCGGGTAGGCGGATAGCTGGTCTTTTGCGCGCAACATCATACATAAGGTTTCTGCCACGATGATTCGCCTCCGGCAAAAAATAGTTGTTGAAAACGGCCAGGGCAATCATGATAGCAGTGACAAGTAATGCTGGTGTTTTCATTATCTGTAAAAATGATGTGCCACTTGCTTTGAGGGCAAGAATTTCGTTATCATGGCTGAATCTACCAAAACTCATGACAATAGCAATCAGGATTGCCATTGGTGTTGTATAGGAAACAATCAGCGGTAGATTATAGATGAGAATCTGACCGACGATTGACAATGAAAGTCCTTTGCGAACAAATAGATCAATCAGTCTGAAGAGCTGGTCCATCAGAAGGATAAAGGTAAGGGCGAAAGTGGCGAACAAGAATGGTGGCAAAAACTCTTTGACATAGTATCGGTCTATCAGCCGGTTCATTTCAGGAATCCTTTTTCTTTAAGTGCATTTATTGCCTTTACTGCCAGCAATAAAGAAGCGTTCATTTCTGGATTGGTGTTTTCGTCAGGAGATAGAATGCCCTTTGAAACAAGTCTGGAATAAGGCAAGAAGAGATAGGAGTCAGCGCGAATATGTTTTGAAACATAGGTGTGCTCAGGTTTATCAGGGGGTAGAAAATTGTCCAGGAGTATTATCAAGTGGCAGAGTTTGATTGTGTCATTTTCATAGAATTTACCATCCGGTGACGGTCTCAAAAATTTCTTTTCTATGGTGTATGCTATTGGATCCTTTACCGGATTGTTCGCGACTGCGCCAGTAATTATTTCGGCACACAGTCTTTGTGTTAGATAGTAACGTCGGGTAAATTGCTGGGCTACAGGAAAGGGCATGCTCATCAGCAATCGATTGACTTTGTGATAAAGACCCTGCTGGCGGTAATAACTAAAGAGATTTGTATAGATCTGTTCGCGGGGATTCTTTCGGTTCGCCAGTTCCTGGAGAATTGCTATGCCTGTTTCAGTGTCGCCAATTTTGCAGTAACAATTATAGAGATAAAATAATGTAGAATCACCTGCCGGTGATTGCCTATAAAAGTCTGTAAAGTATTGGATTGCCTTCTGGTATTCGTTTTTCTGATAACTTTCAACACCTTGTATATATTTGTTGGATTTTGGAAATAACGCACACGAAACCATGATTACTGTGAGAATGCTGTATTTAGAATGCCGTTGCATCAGCGAAATTTCTTGCCGTGAGTTTGATTGCGCAAAACGACATGACAAAAGGCTTGAAATAGAGCGGGCGACGGGATTTGAACCCGCGACCCTCGGCTTGGGAAGCCGATGCTCCACCGCTGAGCTACACCCGCATTTTCACTTTTGTGCAACATCTTACAAAATTATATTTAAAAATAACTTGTTGTCAATGCTTGACAGGCAATTGTTTTTGAATAATCTTATATTGGTCAAAGGAGGTCAAGATGAGGCGTTTTTTATTCTGTCTGGTCTTTGCAATATGTTTTGTTGCTGCATCAGGAATGGGAAGAATTCAGGGTAGAGTAACAGACAACTCCAGTGGCGATATCCTGATTGGTGTGAATGTTGTACTTGAAAACACCGAGCTTGGAGCTTCTACAGACGAGAATGGTGTCTATGTCATTCCATTTGTACCTGTTGGAACATACGGGATTACCGCATCCTATATCGGCTATAGTCCCATGACAAAGACAAATATTACAGTGACAACCAACCAGACAACAAATATTGATTTTAAACTTTCACCGGGTGCAATTATTATGGAACCCGTTGTTGTGGTTGAGGAAAAACCGATCGTGATTAGAACCCAGACGCAGACCACACACACCACGACTGCCGAGGATATTAAGAAACTGCCAATTACGGAAATCAATCAGATAATAACCCTGCAAGCTGGCGTATCAAGTAGTAGCCAGGGTACTCACATCAGGGGTGGTAGAAGTACAGAGATCGCCTATTATGTTGATGGTGTCCTAGCAAAGGCACCACACTATGGAAACCAGTCAGTGCAGATCAACAAGGAGGCAGTGGAAGAGATTGGTGTGATTACCGGAGGATTTGATGCTGAATACGGTGAGGCATTATCGGGCGTTGTGAATATTGTGACACGAGAAGGTGGCGAGAGAACGAGCGGCAACCTTATATATACCACCGATGAAATTTTCAATACTGACAAATTGAATTATGGCTATAATCAATATGAACTGAGTTTCGGCGGAAGTTTGATGTCAAAGTCGCGCATGCGTTATTTTGTCTCCGGTGAGTCTTATCTTACTGATGCCTACCAGCGGACAAGGTACAAAGTCCCTTCACCCAGGTTTGATTATAAGGCCCAGGCCAAGATTTCCTACAGACTGCCCAATGCCAAGGGCAAGATAATTCTTTCGGGATTTTATCAGAGGGAGATGTACCAGTCCTACAGTGATATCTGGGGTGAATTGAGTATGATCTATAATCTTGATCATCGTGCAGCTGAGCTACGTAAAGGATACCTTGGTAGTCTCACATTGAATTACATGCCTACCTCAAAGTCCATTATTGAAGCAAAGTTCGGATACACCAAGAATACGCGGTTTTATGCAGTGAGAGATCTTGATGAAGAAGAGAGACAGGAGCGCAAATGGTATGATGACTACATATTCAAGGCAAATCACTTTCCTGAACGTTTTACTGAGATCCCAGATAGCCTTATACGTTCCTATTTGATTGATTCGCTGGCGCTTCCGGATATGCCTTACCATTATGTGGAGTTCGAGCGTTCTACTGCCAGAAGTTTGCGCCGAAATCCTTATGGCGCTACGGGATTTTTCTATACTGTTGGCGATGATAGAATGTGGCGCTATTTTTTCAATCGTGATTACCAGTTTAATCTTGCATTTACTGACGCCATTGGCGAGGTCCATGAGTTCAAAACCGGTGGGAATATCATTCTACAGAATGTTGGCTGGTATGATAACAATCTTCCCTTCTATCTGACACCATTCTGGGATAGATATAACAAGAATCCTGTCAAGGGTGCATTCTATATTCAAGACCGGATGGATTTTCAGGGTATTATTACCCGCGTCGGTATAAGACTGGATTACTTTGATTCGCAGGCAAGTGGATTGACCAATCCGTCAGATCTGACAGATTCAACAGTGATTCAGGCAAAACCCAAAATAAGAGTTTCACCCAGACTGGGATTTTCATTGCCAATCACTGAACGTTCAAAATTTCGGTTTAACTACGGACATTTCTATCAAACGCCAACAGCACATGACCTGTATCGTTCAACTGAACCCGAGGTTGTCTGGTTGTTGTTGAGAAGGTATAACTCTGTTGTTGGTAATCCTAATCTGACCGTTGAAAAGACAGTCGCATACGAGATGGGATACGAAAATCAACTTTCGGATATCTTTGCCCTCGGTTTCATTGCCTACTACAAAGACATCCATGATTTAATACAGACTCAGAAGATAGATGTCCTGCCATACGCCTACTATCAGGTAAGGAATATGGACTACGGCAATGTTAAGGGCATTGAGCTGACCCTCAAAAAGCGAATGAGTGATTATTGGTCTTTTGATGTATCATATACCCTCCAGTTTGCGAAAGGAACTGCTTCTTCAGCATGGCAGAACTATTATAATATCTATCTCAGTGACCCTGATCCGATCACTGGTGAATATCCAATTCCCCGCGTTGACTACTGGCTGGATTTTGACGAACGGCATATAGTGAATTCAGCACTGGGATTTGAAATGCCTGAGCATTTTATTATTTTACCTCTGCGCAACTTGACTGCCGATTTCATTTTTTCTTACCATTCTGGTTTTCCGTATACTCCGACTGACACCAAAGGCAATAAACTCGGTGATGATAATTCGGCGCGTATGCCGGGATATATTAATATTGATGCGAATGTCTCAAAGAGCATAACAGTCAGTAAGATGAAGTTCGTCCTATTCGCGAACCTTTACAACTTGTTCAATACAGAACAAATCAGGTCAGTTTATAGCACAACCGGCAAGCCTGATGATGATGGCCAATCAACGACAATCAGTGTTGGACAATTTTCATACATTACTCTTACGAGTGCCTACTACTCGCCACAGGCAGATTATAATCACGACGGGATTGCCAATCCCTGGGAGATGAGGAATGAATATGTAAAAGCGCGTCAGTTCTACTACAACAATCCTTTCAACTGGAATCCCGGGTTTAGAATGAGGGTGGGTATTGGTTTGAGTTTCTGAAGATTGTTTGGTACTTGAAAACTGTCGTTCTTTGACTATAATTTACGGTGAAGATCATTTGTCGATGTGAGGACATTACTGAAGAGGAAATTATCCAGAAGATCAAAGAGGGCTATAAGACAATTGATGAGTTGAAAAGGATTTTGCGAGTGACAATGGGTATGTGTCAGGGTAAGGGTTGCAGAAGGCATATCGCAAGAATTCTATCACGGGAACTGAAGATTCCTGTTGCAAAGATAAAACAACCTACTTTCAGACCTCCAACAAAACCCATACCGATAAAAGCAACCATTAAGCAATAGTCTTTATGGTTGTGGTTGGGCATTTGGTCCATAGATAACGTCAATTGCGGCAGTGTAATTTATCGCAGTAAGCCATGTTTGAGGTAATCAATGTCATAGATTTGGGTAGAAGGGACTACAAAGAAACCTGGGATATTCAGAAAAGTCTGCATAAACAAAGAATCAATAGGGAGATTTCTGACACATTGATCCTTGTGGAACATAACCCGGTCGTAACCATTGGAAAATCAGGTAAGGATGTTAATATCAAAGTGCCCATTGATTTTCTAAAAGCAAAAGGTATTGAACTGTATCATATTGAACGCGGGGGAGATGTTACCTTTCATGGTCCTGGACAACTCGTTGGTTACCCAATCTTTGATATCAAGAAGGGGCTTGCGGGTATTAAACCATTCATCGGGAAGATTGAGGATGTGATAATCACCACACTTTCTGATTTCAACATAGCTGCATTCAAAAGAGAAAAAATGATTGGCGTCTGGACAGAACATGGCAAGATCTGTTCAATTGGCGTTGCAGTTAAGAGCTGGGTCAGCTTTCATGGTTTTGCCCTGAATGTGAATACTGACTTAAGATATTTTGAACTGATCAATCCCTGCGGTTTTCGTGACATAAAAATGACCTCAATGAATAAAATACTGGGTAGAGATGTTCCTATGAGTGCGGTAAAAGAAGATATTATAAGAAACTTTGCAATTGCTTTTGAAAAAAAAGAGACGATCCGGTCCTGATTTTGTTGACAATGTCTGTTTTTTCTCTATAATCTATGTATTATGAACAAAGACAATGTAATTAGAATCAAGAAACAACACATTATTAAGGGTGTAAAATTCGTTGACCTGAAATACTGCACGCTTATTGGAACTCTCAATCATATTACAATTCCGATTGAGAGATTTGACGAGATATTGATTGATGGTGTGGGTGTAGATGGGTCAAGTCTGCCCGGATATAAGGGTGTGCAAAAAGGAGATATGCTACTGTTTCCTGATTTGAACACAGGTTCCATTGATCCGTTTTTTGAGCAAAAGACAATTTCGTATTTGTGTAGTGTTTATTTGCCTGATAAATTGGTACCCTATGAAAGAGATTCCCGAAATATCTGTCAGAAAGCAGCCCAATACCTCTGGAAAATGCTAAAAACTGAGGCTTTTTTCCAGCCTGAACTTGAGTTCTATCTTCTTGAAAGGTGTGTGTTCGGCGAAGGTGCTGGTTATTGTTACTATCGGATTGAGCTTGAAGATGGTCCACAAAACGCGGTAACCTATCCAATAAGATTCAAAGGTGGTTATCATATTGGACCGCCCGAAGACCGTTCAGCAGATCTGCGAAACGAAATGGTGACCCTCCTCGGTGCATTCGGGATAAGGTCAAAATATCATCACCACGAAGTCGGTTCTAAGGGTCAGATGGAGATTGAATTGCTGCTGGAACCACTGGTTAAAGCAGCGGATAACCTTTTTCTTGCAAAGTATTTATTGAAATCACTCGCCAAAAAGCATAACAAATGGATCACTTTTATGCCCAAACCATTTTTGGGTGAACCTGGTAATGGACTGCACTTACATCAGTATCTGGGGAAAAAAGGTCATTCACTTTTTTGTGATCCAAAGAGCAAATCAAAACTGAGTCAACTCTGCCTTAGTTACATTGGTGGTATTCTTAATCACTCCCGGGCACTTTGTGCCTTCACCAATCCGAGCACAAATTCATACAAGAGATTGATCCCTGGGTTTGAAGCGCCCACTTACACAGATTTTGCCCTGGGTAGCAGGAGCTCAGCAATTCGCGTCCCAGCATATATCAGGAACAAGAATGAACTTGATATTGAATACCGCATTCCGGATGCAACAAGTAATCCTTACCTGGCAATGAGTGCAGTATTGCTTGCGGGTATGGACGGTATTGAAAACAAGACCAAAGCTGATAGAAAAGAGAAACTGCCAACAAATTCATACGAAGCGATTAATGCACTGAAAAACGATCACGAGTTTCTTCTTAAGGGTGATGTATTCAATCGTGACTTGATTGAGCGCTGGATTGAAGTAAAGACAAAAGAATTTGAGGAAGTCCATCTCAGGCCCCATCCATATGAATTCAATCTTTACCTTGGTTCATGAAAGAAACAATTGATATCGGGCTTGTTGGTTGCGGGGTGCATGCCCAGATTGCCCATATTCCTGTTTTTAAAAGAAACAAAGATTGTAACCTTGCCGCAATCTGTGATACTGATGTCCGCAAACTTGATCAGCTGGGCGCAAAATATGCTATCCCCAAGAAGTATCAGGATTTTCAGGAGATGATAGAGGATGAAGAAATAGACGCAATTGTCATTGCAACGCCCAATTATCTCCATACGCCAATGACTATTTCTGCCTTGAAATTTGGCAAAGATGTTTTGTGTGAGAGCCCTCTGGCAATCAATTCAAAAGAGGCACAGGAAGTTGTTCGAGTGTCAAGATACACAAAAAGAAAAGTTGCTGTTGCCCTTACTGGAAGGTACAGACCCGATGTTCAAACCTTGAAAAAATTCATTAAAGAAGGTGAGTTGGGTGATGTGTATTATATGAAGGCAGGATGGTTGATTGGCGCAAAGGAGTGGGTTCTGCCCAGTTGGCGCATGGATATCCTGAAGAGCGGCGGTGGTGCGTTTCTAACGATGGGTACTCAGGTACTCGCCATTAGTTCATACCTTCTTGAAGAAAAAGAACTGGATACCATTTTTGCTTCAGTTCATATCAAGGAACCAGGCTCCAGTGTTGAAGATACTGCAATGTGTGTTATGAATTACCGTGATGGAACATTACTGACCGTTGAGGTTGGCTGGTCATTGCTTTTTGAACAAGATTTCTTATACTGCAATATCTTCGGCAAGAAAGGCGCAGCACTCTTAAATCCACTTAAGATCAGCAAGGAATTGCATAATGAACTCGTAAATGTGACACCTGCAAACATCCCTAAAAATCTTTATAAGGTTGCCTGCGAACTCCAGGCACAATTCTTTGTTGATGCAATACAAAAGGATAGAAATCCGCCATTCACTGCTGAAGACGGGCTTTTGATTGCCCGTATCACAGATGCATTTTATGAATCGGCACAAAAGAAGAAGCTCGTAAAGATGTAGTAAATGTTAAATGAAGAATCTACTTCTGATTCTTTTTTCTGCAATCCTCATGTCCCTTTCTTTTCACCCGATAGGGCTTCATTTTCTTGCCTGGGTTGGATTAGTACCTGTATTATTCTTAATTTGTAACACAAAACTATCAAAGGTTTTCTTCACCGGATTATTTTTTGGGTTTTTCTTTGCGCTTTTTTCCCTTTTCTGGCTTGTTTTCTTGCAGATTGAAACAAATGTCAAAATTTTGATGATGTTTGGTATGGTTTTAATGTTCTTTTATCTCGGACTATTTATGGGTGTTGGTTTTTTGCTTGGACGAATCATTGGTTTGTGGTCGTTACCATTTATTCTGGCAGGGTTGGAATATCTCAAAGGTCTGGGCGAACTTGGTTTTCCCTGGCTTTCTTTTGGCTATTCCCAGGCACGCTATCCTCTAATTATTCAGCAGGCTTCAATCTATGGAGTATATGGTGTATCTTTCTGGCTGGGGTTGATCAATATTGCATTTTTCAATTTCTTAAGGAGCAGAAGTATCAAGAACCTCACATTATTTCTCGCATTCTTTGTGTTACCGATTGCATTTGGCTATTACCGGCTGCATAATGTTCCGCAAAGTTCTGAAAAGATCACAGTCGGTATTGTTCAACCCAATATTGATCCGAACCTCAAATTTACTCCTGCAATGAGGGATGAGACATTTGTTCGATTGATAGGATTATCTGAAAGATGTTATGGAGAATCACCTGAGAGAAAACTTGATCTGATTGTCTGGCCTGAAACCGCCACACCTATTGTCATACGAACACCGGGGATATACCAAAATGCGGTCTTTGAACTGGCGAATAGACTTAATATGCCGGTTCTTACGGGGACCCCGATCTATGACCGTAATACACATAGCATGTATAATGGTGCAGTTCTGATAACTCCGCAAAAGGGTATTACCCAGGAGTATAAAAAAATCCATCTGGTGCCATTTGGTGAGCATATACCATTTGACAGATATATTCCTTTGTTCAGAAAGATAGACCTTGGTGAGGGTGATTATGCACCAGGCGATGAATACACAGTATTTGCTACTGATAGGGTAAAATTCTCCTGTCTAATATGCTTTGAGTCAATATTTCCTGAGATCTCAAGGGAATTTGTCAAACGAGGAGCAAGATTGCTTGCTAATATAACAAATGATGGTTGGTTTGGTAAGATTTCTGGACCGCAACAGCATAATGATATGGCAATTCTACGCACTGTGGAAACTGGTGTGCCACTGGTGCGCAGTGCCAATACTGGAATATCAATGGTTGTTGACCAGTATGGTAGGGTGTTGTCTGAAGCTGAGTTATTCAAAGAAGATATTATTGTACACACAATTCAAATTTCCTTTTCAAAGACAATCTATCTTCTAATTGGCGATTTATTCTGGGTCATGTGTCTAATTTTGGTACCTATTTTGCTGGCTATCAAGCGTTTTTTCTTGTGAATCCAGCGTAGTATCAAAAGAGCAAAAATTGTTTTTGACCGTCGCTCTATTTCACCCCTGGGGAGAAGGTAAGAGCCTGCCCCGTACATGATACGGGGTGAGGGGGTAAAATTCGTAACTCAAGGCTTTAGCCTTGATGGTCAACCCTAAGAAGTTGAGTTACATAGAATTATGTTTGATAAATCAAACCGCTACAATTTTATGAAGTTGTTTCGGACAGGGACAAGCCCTGTCCTTACATTTTGTATATTTTTTTGGAATTCGTTATTCGTTTTCGCAGCCCGTATCGTTGTTCGTTATTGGTTAATCGCTATTGAAAAATTGCCGAAAGACGATGACCGAATGACGATACGGGCGGCGACATACATAAACGTGAAACCAGAAGCCTAAAATCTTGAATTTGTTTCGGATTTCGATATTCGAATTTCGGATTTAATATATTGGTGTAGCGGTGTGATTTATCACACAGTTTATGCCGGGACAGCCCCTGAAACAAGTTCAGGGCAGGATCCTGTGGCTGTCCGCTGTTTTGGAGAGTATCAAGGTTTGATCTGTCAAACATAATCAGATTCGTCTGGCTAGAGCCAGATGCTACATCTACTGGAGATGGCAATTAAGGGTGGATTATCAGCGAATATCAAGGGACATAAAGTTTAAAAAGGAATTTTTCCGGGACTAAAGTCCCTATTCCGGGAGCGAAATAATTTCCCTCCTCACTCCAGAAGAAAAATAATCTCTGGATAGCCAGAAAGACCAAATAAATTAGAGAAACCAGAATGTCGCTTCGCCAGTGGTCCTAGCTTTATTGCTTATTAAAGAGAGATCCATGATAACATTATAGTTGACTTTTGTTTAAAATTGTTTAGTATTATGTTATGAAATTGCCCAAGGGTAGACCAATTCTTGAGAATACCCGTCTGGAGTTCATAAATCTGGATAATGTCCTGAGCGCGTCCAAGAGAGAGCGGGCGCATCGTATTTCAGGATATATTTCAATAATCTATCCGGATATGGAGGAGTTAATATTTTTAAGGCAGGGTGAACCTTTTAATGCAGCAAGGCTTAGTGCCAAAGAGCGGACAGTGATCCCGATTAGCGAGGTCATTGAGAAGGCGCGCAAGGCAAGTTCGGGGATTCTTTCTGAATACGCAACCGACGAAATTTTGCTCAACATGATTATCACTTCAATCATAATCCAGCCGATCAAAACCGGACTGGATATTAATCGCCTGCAACCCAAAATATTGATTGATAAGTTGAAAGCAACCAAGTTTGATGGTTTCCTTTGGATTAAAGCTGGTATTGAAGAATCATTTATTGCATTCAAACAGGGTGAACTTATTGGCCTGTATGCCGGAGGGAGTGCTGAAAGACTGCAGGATGAAAAGGCGATAGCTACATTTTTAACCAGACCTAATTCATCAATCTCAATATACGATCGCATTGAGACCGGTGTACCGGTTCAGGCAACACCCGCTCAGGTGGAGATGTTCTGCAAGATTCTGTCAGCGTTGATAAAAAGTTATGCCAAACCTCTTGGAAGCGTGATGGTTCTAAAGACTGTTTTGATGGCAAAGGCGACTGCCCAGAAAGAGTATCCCTTTATCAATGAATTCCAGGTTGATGCCGATTTCAATATCAAGGCGAAACTCGTTATTGAACCAAAAATGCTTGCCCGCGGAATTGGCCGCTGGCTTGATTTGATTTTTGAATCATGTTCCACATTGTTGGGTAAAGAGAGTGCAGTTATAGCCAAAAAGGTGTTGAATGATTATCGTTTTGCCTTGATGTCACTGAATTTCTTTGAATACACAAAAATAAAGATTTAATGCCCATCTACATTGTTGCTACACCTATTGGTAATTTAGAAGATATCACGATCAGGGCGATAAATGTTCTCAAACAGGTTGATTTAATTGCCTGTGAGGATACACGCCGGACAAAATTACTTCTGGACAAATATGAGATCAAAAAAGAACTTATTTCATACTATGACCGTATAGAGAAAAAAAGAACTCCGGGTTTGATTGCGCTTCTAAAACAGGGCAGAAGCATTGCTTTGATCTGCAATGCTGGTACGCCACTCATTTCTGATCCAGGGTTGCTTCTGGTAAAACAGGCAATTGCGGACAAAATTCCCGTCTTTTCAATCCCTGGACCGTCAGCTGTTATCACAGCATTGACTGTTGCAGGTATACCAGTAAACCGTTTCATATTTGAAGGTTTTCTTCCCAAGAAGAGTGGCCAAAGACGCCGAGTGTTTGAATCCCTGAAGGATGAAAAGCGTCCCGTCGTAATCTTTGAATCTCCATACAGAATAGATAAGACCTTGACTGAGATAAGAGAGATTCTTGGAGACAGAATGGTTATTCTCGCACGCGAGTTGACAAAGTATTATGAGGAAATTTTGCGCGGCAGTGCTGAAGAGATTATTAAGATGCTCAAAGTAAAGCGCGGGGAATTCACCATTGTCATTTCAGGTGCCAATGAATAAGATAAAACTACTCGGCAGAAAATTCTTCGTCTATCCTATTGTAAAAGTGCTCGTGCGATTGAAGATTCCACCAAACCTTATCACGATACTGAGCCTTTTCATTGCCGTTGGCGCTTTCTTCGCATACCGGTCCGGAGTTTTCTGGTTGGGCGGCATTATTCTTTTTTTCAGCAGTATTTTTGATACTTTTGACGGAGAGATCGCCCGACAGACCAATAGGGTGTCAAAATTTGGCGGGTTTCTGGATTCTACTATTGATCGAGTGAATGAGTTTCTCGTATATCTTGGTTTGTTTGCTTATTATTATCATCGCGTGGATTATGCACTCTTGTGGGTTGTTTTTGCCCTATTTGGTTCATTGATGGTCAGTTACACAAGGGCACGGGGCGAAGGATTGGGTATTTCACCGCAGGTTGGAATCTTTGAACGCTTTGTCAGACTTTTCTTTCTGATTGTTGGTTCATTCCTTGGTACTACAATCATGATTTATGTATTGGTAATCATCAGTCTCGGTACTTTCCAGACAGCCTTGCACCGTGTTTTTTATCTCTTCAGCAATTCAAAATCTATCGACTAACATAGTAATCAATGGATAAGAAGGAGCGGGTATTCCTAATTGGGGTTGGTGATTCAAAGGCAAAGCGCTGGGAATTGATTCAATCTCTGGAAGAACTTGCCAACCTGACTCGCACTGCAGGTGGTGAAGTAATAGAAAGCTTTATTCAGATGCGAGATCGATACAGCCCTGCCTTTTTGCTGGGAAAAGGGAAGACTGTAGAATTTGGAAAGCTCGCGGCCGATTTCAATATTGATCTTTTGATTTTTGATACAGAGCTCTCAGGTGCACAAATAAGAAACATTGAAGCAATAACCAATATCCGGGTGATTGACCGAACCGCGGTTATTCTCGATATCTTTGCCAAACATGCCAGAACAAAAGAGGCAAAACTGCAGGTAGAGGTGGCACAACTTGAATATCGTCTACCCAGACTTGTAGGGAAGGGGATAGAACTTTCGCGGCTGGGTGGCGGGATTGGCACAAGGGGACCTGGTGAAAAAAAATTAGAGGTTGACAGAAGACGTATTAAAGAAAGAATTTCTATCCTGAGAAAAGAGTTGAAGAAGATTGAGACATCAAAACAGGTTCAGCGAAAGCAGCGGCGTGATTTTTTCAAGGTTTGCATAGTTGGGTATACAAATGCCGGTAAGTCGTCACTTGTTAATGCCTTGACCAGAGGAAAACTTCTTACTGCCGATTATCTCTTTTCAACACTTGATTCCAATACTTCGGTTCTCTTTCTGCCGCCAAAGCACAAGATTCTCATCAGTGATACAGTAGGATTCTTGAGAGACCTGCCACACAGCCTAATTGCGTCATTCCATGCTACACTTGCTGAGGTTCTTGAAGCAGACCTGTTGATTCATATTATTGATGCTACAGACAGTGATATTGAATCAAAAATGACTACCGTGGAGAAAGTCTTGAATGAAATCGGGGCTGATAATAAACCCAGGGTTCTCGTTCTGAACAAACTTGACCGGCTTTTTGGGGAAGAAAAAGAAAGGCTTGAGCAAAGGTTTTGTGAAGTATTGTTTGTCTCAGCAAAAGAAGGGATAGGTATCAGGGAGCTAAAAGATTATTTAAGACACTATTTTTTCGGTAATCATTGATTTTCAAAGCTACGCAAAATTCTTTACAAATTTCATGCCGGGGAGCTGTTTCACATATCCCTTCATTTCCAGCTCCAATAGGATTTTCAAAATCTTCGCAGTGGAAAGGGTGGTCTTTTCTTTTAGTTCGTCCAGAAAAATTGGTTCGTGGGAGAGACCTTCCCATACCAGACTTTCTTCATCGTTCAGGGCGAGCTGTTTTATCTGCCGTTCTTTCTTGGTATACTTGACACCAAGATACTCCAGTACTTCGTCAGCTGAGGTCACGGGTATTGCACCATCCTTAATCAGGCGATTCGTGCCCGCAGATGCTTTTGAGTAAATATTCCCGGGTATTGCATAGATTTCCTTGTTTTGTTGCAATGCCCATTCTACAGTATTCATAACACCAGATTTTTCTTTTGCCTCAATTGCAACAATTGCTTTTGATAATCCAGCGATTATACGGTTGCGTTTAGGAAAATTCTGGGCAAGGGGCGGAGTTTGCATATTGAATTCAGAGATCACCGCGCCATTCTTTATGATTTCTGTCATCAGATTGCGGTTTTCTGGTGGATATACAATATCAACTCCGCAGCCCAACACCGCAATAGTTCTGCCTTTGTTCTTCAAGGCGCCCCAGTGTGCTGAAGTGTCTATGCCGCGTGCCATTCCACTAACTACGCAAACGCCAGCCGCCACGAATGCCTTGGCGAATTCTTCAGCAATTGCCTTGCCGTAGATGGTCGCTCCTCGCGTACCAACTACACCAATTGCCACATCATCTTCAGGCATTATCTTACCTCGTACAAATAATACTGGTGGAAAATGATCCATATTTTTTAGCCACGCTGGATATTCTTTGCTGTAATAAGGGATTATATTGACCGCATATTTATCAAGTAATGCACATTTCTGCTCTATATCTTGATTAATTTCCAGTGAACAGATCCGATGTGCCAATTCATTTCCGACAATTGCTGCCAATTCATCGAATTTTGCCGTTATTATCATCTCCGGGGTCCTGAATTTTTCGAGAAGATAGTAGAGTCGAGTTTCATGGAGTTTTTCTATGGTAAGTAATGCTATGAATGCTTGATTATGGTCGAGCGGTTTCTTGATCACTTGCTATTAGTGCCAAATATTTCATCCAACTGGTTCTTCTTTTCGGGCAAACAGTCCTTCAAAATTGCCAGTGCTGATGCATCGAGTCTGTGCTCGGTGTTGATTTGCTCCAATCTGACAAGGAATTGCTCACCATTTTTCTCAAAAAGTTTCGCTATGGCTGTGCTGGCTTCTTTTACAACAGTCGGGTTGTCATCATTTGATAACAGTCTAAGAACTGTCTCTGTTGCATCCAGATCACCAATTTCGCCCAGAGTTCGGCAGGCAGCAGCTCGAGTAAACCAGAAGCCTTTACTACAGAGTTTTCTCAATCGTGGCACGATCTTACTGCCATACTGTTTAAGTTCTTTTGTTGCCTGTTCGCGTAGGTACCAGGAACTATCTTCAAGTATTTTCAAGAGAATCTTTATTCGGTCAGTTTCAGAGAGATCGTCCAGTCTATTGAAAATTTTCAATTTCTTATTGAAATCTGCTTCCTTCAGGATTTTTAAAAAGGTTCCTTTATCAGTCTTTATTGAAATCTTCATTTTTCAAAAAATTTACCAGTCCTTCTATCCCGGTATTTTTTAATGCCGAAACAAAAAAGGTCGGTTCTCTGAGAGAAAACTCAGGAACTTTTTCAATCAGGTCAATTTTATTGAATATCACAATTCGGGGTTTTTTTAGCAAACGAGTGTCATATCTTTTAAATTCATCAAGAAGGGTGTAGTACTGAGCAATTGGCTCTGGTATTGAGATGTCAATCAATATGAGTAGCATCTTTGTTCTTTCTATGTGTCTTAGAAATCTTAATCCCAGTCCTTTTCCGGTGTGCGCACCTTCAATTATTCCTGGCATATCGGCAATAACAATATTGTGGTGGTTGCTCTTTAATACACCAAGGTTAGGGTTCAGGGTTGTGAAGGGATAATCTGCAATCTGGGGTCGAGCATTGGTGATTGCCTTCAAAAGTGTTGATTTACCAGCATTCGGGAGACCAACAATCCCTATTTGAGAAATCAGTTTTAAGACTATCTTGATTTTGTTCTTTTCACCAGGGGACCCTTTCTCTGCTATTCTTGGTGATTGGTTTGTGGAAGTAGCAAAATGTTTATTCCCTCTACCGCCCTTGCCGCCGCGGGCAACAATAATTTTCTCATTGGCTCTTAGTATCTCACCAACCAGATTGCTGTCCTTGAATACCTCTACACCCAAGGGTACACGGACAAATTTATCTTCACCATATTTCCCGTCCATACCTTTACCTTTTCCGTGCGTCCCTCTCTCTGCCTTGTAGTGTGGATGCAATTTCAGGTCATAAAGAGTCTGCAACCGTTTGTCACCGACGAGGTAGACTGAGCCGCCATCACCGCCACTTCCTCCATCTGGTCCACCTCTCGGCACAAATTTTTCTCTTCTGAATGATACACAGCCATTGCCGCCATCACCTGCCTGGACAAATATTGTTACTTCATCAACGAATTTCACAAATCATTATAACAAATCTCTGGCATGTGTCAATACAGAATTAAAAGCAATATGGTTATTGAAAAAGAGATCCGTGGTCAGGTCTTACATTAAAATGTTCATAAGCGAGTCTGGTTGCTTCTCTGCCTCTTGGCGTTCTTTTGATGAATCCCTCCATTATCAGAAATGGCTCAAAGACTTCTTCAATCGTTTGTGCATCTTCACCAACTGCTACAGCAAGGCTGTTAAGTCCCACTGGTCCGCCCTGGAATTTTTCTATTATTGTTCTGATAATCTTCTTATCCATTTCATCAAGACCACGTTTATCAACATCCAGTTTCTGCAGGGCATATTCACAAATTTCAAGATCCACGAACGCCTTATTCCCCACCTGGGCAAAATCCCGAACCCTTCTGAGAAGTCGGTTTGCAACTCTGGGTGTACCTCTTGCCCTGCAGGCAATTTCCAATCCGGCATCTTTTGATATCTTGACCTTCAGGATTTTTGCAGAGCGGTTGATAATTTGTTCAAGGTCTTCGGGTGGATAATAATCAAGCCTGAAATTGATGCCGAACCTGGAACGCAACGGTGATGTGAGCAAACCTGAGCGCGTGGTAGCGCCAATGAGCGTAAATTTCTCAAGTTTCAATCTGAGTGTTTGCGCCCCCATACCTTTATCCTGAATAATGTCAAGATGAAAATCTTCAAGCGCCGGATAGAGATACTCCTCCACGAGTTTGTTGATGCGATGAACCTCGTCAATGAATATGATATCACCATATTTCAGGTTGCTGAGTATCCCGGCGAGGTCAAAAGGACGTTCAAGGATAGGTCCTGATGTTGGGTAGATATTAACATCCATTTCTCGGGCAATAATATGTGCCAGGGTTGTTTTGCCCAGACCGGGTGGTCCGAACAACAGGATATGTTCAAGAGGTTCCTTTCTTTTCTTTGCTGCCTGAATAAAGACTTTCAGATTTTCAACGGTATTACTCTGTCCGACAAACTCCTCAAGTTTCTTCGGTCTGAGAGTGAGTTCGTATATTTCCTCATCCTCAAATTTGTGTCCTGATAGAGCTCTATCTACCGTCATTTGCCCTTCAATGCTTGCTTAATAAGTTCCTCTGCAGGCAGATTACCGGATAGTTTTTTTAATCTTTCAATCGCCTCGGCTCTTGTTAGACCGAGCGAACAGAGGGCATTTAATGCCTGATTGAATGGCCCGGCTTCTTTCACAAAATTGAGTTTGCCTTTCATTTCGAGGATTATTTTGCTTGCAAGTTTTGTGCCGATGCGCGGTACCGAGGAGAGCAGCTCAGGATTTTCTTCTTCAATTGCACGGGCAATTTCTTCGGGAGAAAAGTTTGACAGGAGCGTTAATGCAGATTTTGGACCCAGCCCGGGAACCGATATTAATTGATTAAAAGTTTCAAGTTCAGGTTTCTGGAGAAAACCAAAGATCAGGATTTCTTCTTCTTTTATCAAACACTTTGTGTATATTGTAATTTCGCAGTTAAGCGCAATTCTATTAAAAATATTCAGGGGTGATTGGATAATAAATCCAACACCTGAAACATCAAGAATAAGATATGGCGGTGATTTTTCTATGACCCTGCCGGTAAGTATTCCGATCAAGAAAACCTCGCTGATATTCTACTGTTCTCAGCCATTTCATATTTTACAGACCTATATCTTCGTTGAGCTGTGTAGGCAATTGCCAGTGCGTCAATGGCGTGATTGGAAAGTCTTTTTTTGTTTTTCAAAAGTACCCGTTCAACAAAAAACCGTACTTGCTGTTTTGATGCCCTGCCATTACCCGTGGTTACGAGTTTAACCTGGGCAGGACTGAATTCAACAAATTTAATCTTTTTATCTAACAGCAAAAATAGAAGTGCACCTCTTAGCTCGGATATTTTTATCAGGCTTGCCACATTTTTCTGGTAAAAAGCCTTTTCCAGCGAGACCAGGTCAGG